>Ga0116145_1001779_pt1 | contig 20824 bp, 16 predicted proteins | sample AD_JPNHG1_MetaG_FD_89747 | JGI IMG/M metagenome (GOLD analysis project Ga0116145, IMG submission 89747) | Active sludge microbial communities of municipal wastewater-treating anaerobic digesters from Japan - AD_JPNHG1_MetaG | ecosystem: Engineered > Bioreactor > Anaerobic > Digestate | place... | reverse complement strand
GCCCCGGATGCCGGCGAGCCCGCCGGCCGCACGGATGCCCGGCCCGCCCGCCCCCACGATTTGGTTGCCCCCGCCCCCGTCGGGGAAATCGTCGCCCCCCACGTTGTCCTCGCCGACCGCCTCGATGCCCGGTCCGCTGAAAGCGATGGTCGCCCCGCCGTTGGTCTCGAAGCCGATGCGGTTCTCCCGGATCCTGCCGCGGTCGCCCTCCAGCCGGATGCCGTGCGCATTGCTGAAAACCAGATTGTGCCGGAACTCGCAGTCGTTGCCGGCGATGCGCACCCCGCCGATCGCGAACAGCCGCGAATACCGGATGGAATTGAAGTCGCCGACGACCGAGATGCTGAAGTTGGTCGTCTCGTGGTCGCTGACGTCGCACTGGGAGATCTCGTTGCTGTGGCCGGCCACGGCCAGCCGGTTCGTGATCGCGCAGCGGTAGACGTAGTTGCCGTCGCCAAACAGCTCCAGCTCGGACATCTCGACGTCGGCGAGCGACAGATTCGTGCCGAGCGCCACCCGCAGCGCCGCGCCCGTGAAGGTATTGGCCAGAATGTCGCCCGAACCGATCCGCAGATACAGGCTGTTCGACGCGCAATCGAACGTGTTGCCGGACAGCGTGGCCTGTCCGGCCCTAAGCTCGCCGCCGTGGAACTCGTTGTTGAGCACCGTGCCCGACGCCAGCAAGACGGCCTCGGGATGGCGCCGCGCCAAGTCCAGCAGCGCCGCCAGGCGCCCCGGCTGCGACACGTCGTCGGCATCCTGCCGCGCGATCCACGGCGCGGAAGCCCGGGCGCAACCATCGATCAGCGCGCGGGTCAGTCCTTCGTTCTTCTTGTGCACGACTTTCAGGCGGGAATCCGTCTTGGCGGCCTCGTCGAGAATCGCGGCGGACCCGTCGGTCGAACCGTCGTCGACGACGATGAACTCCAATTCCACGCCCTCTTGCGAGAGGATGCTCGCCAGCGCCGCCGGCAGCGTGCGGGCGTCGTTGAACGCGCTCATCACGACGGACACGCCGGGAACGCCGGCCGCCGGCCGCGCCGCGCTGGAAACGGCCGGACTCATGCGCGGCGCCTCAGCACGGTGAGCGAATCGATCTCGTCGAGACGCGCGAAGTCCGGATCCCGCACCGCGACTTCCTGCGCGAACCGTTCGGAACCGCAGCCGCCGCGCTGGCGCGAGTCGTGCAAGGCGACGATGCCGCCGGGCGCCACGTGGTCCTTCCAGGCAAGCCAATCGCCTTGCAACCCTTCGTAGCTGTGGTCGCCGTCGATGAAGATGAAATCCACCGGCAGGAACGGCTGCGCCGCGGGAAGTCGCGGCGCTTCTTCGCCGCGGCATTCGAGCCAGACGACGCGACCATTGCCGCAGCGCGCCACTTCGCGATGGGCGATGCGCCGCGCCCAGCCGTAGCCGCGGATGCCGAAAAACCGCCGCGGGAACGGATCCACGGCCAGCAGCACGCCGGCGGGAGCCATCGCTTCGCGGAACGCGCGGGTATTGACGCCGTGGTACACGCCGATTTCCGCCAGGCGCTTCCGGCCCTGCGCATGGCGCCGCAGGCAGGCGCGTTCCGCTTCGGTCGTCTGGGTCAGGGCCGGCGCCCATCCCAATCGATAGCGCAGATAATGAAGCGAGTTCAGCACGACAATTTCTCCGGCACCATCCACGATTTCGGCAGGGTGTCGCGCCCGAACCGCCGGCCGCGCAGCGCCCCCAGCTTTTCGGAACCGACGGCCACGGCGCGCCATCCCAAAGCTTCGCTCAGCCGCCGGTAGATCCGCAACGAGCGCGCCGGACCGGCCGCGGCCGATTCGGCCAACGCAAGCAAATCGGCAGCGGACGCCCGGTCCCCCGCGCGCGCCGCCGCGCGCGCCGCCGCGAACGTCCAGCGCACGAAATGCCTCGCCTCGGGCGCTTCCCGGGAAACGCCGGCGGCCTGCGCGCCGGCCCACAGGGCGCGGAAAAACCGGATCTGGTCCGGCGGCGCCAGCCAACGCCCCCCCTGCGTTTGCCGAGCGCCCGAATGCTGCCGGTGGTGGCTGACCGGCCGGTCCACGAACGCCAGCGGAACGCCCAGCGCGCCGGCGCGGGCGTCGTATTCCCAGTCCTGCGAATAGCGCAGATCGGACCACGGGCCGATGCGGTCGCACGTCTCGCGGCGATACAGCGGCGTGTGGGTGCACCACCAGCGGTCTACCAGCAGGCCGGGAAAGAGGCGCGGAATTTCCCGGCCCGTCCACTTGAAGGGATCCACCAGGATGCGGTCCTGCTCGTCCACCAGGCGCGTGATGCCGTAGGCGATGCCGCACTCCGGCCGCGCGCGCAGGGCGGCGATCTGCAAGGCGAACTTGTCCGGCAACAGCAGATCGTCGCTGTCGAGATACTGGATGAATTCGCCCCGGGCCGCCAGACGGCCGGCCTCGCGGGCCGGTCCCGGGCCGCGCGGCGGCAGATGGAGAACGCGGATGCGGTCGGGCGCGCGGGCGGCGAGTTCGTCGATCGTCCGCTCGGTGCCGTCGGTCGAGCCGTCGTCGCACAGCAGCACTTCCACGCGGGGATGGCGCTGGTCCAGGGCGCTCTGCACGGCGGCGGGCAGCCATTGCGCGCGATCGCGCACGGGGATCACGACGCTGACGAGATCGGGCACGCAGGAGTTCATGCCGCCCTCCCCATCCCGCGTCCGATCCGGTTTCCGATGAAGTACAGCCAGCGTTCCAACCAAAGCACGGCCAGCACGCGCAGCCAGGAGGCCGATATGCCGGCGGGCAGTTGGCGCTGGATTTCGCGGGCGCGGCCCACGCCCGGCCGCCACGGCAGCGGCGCCGGCGCGGCACCGGTCCGGGCTTGCCCCTTGGCGATCCGGAAGGCCCGGCCCAGAAAGGCCCACGTGCCGACGTCGCAGCGGTGCGCGACCACGGCCCGTTCGGCGTACGGCACGGGTTTGCGCTGCGGATTGGCCCGCAACGAAAATTCGCCGTCGCCGCCGGACTGAACCGGCAAAAACACGCCGAAGCGTTCGAACGCGGCGCGCGCGACGAGCATGTTGCCTCCCGGCAACCGGCCATCGCGCTCGATCGCGGCGCGGCGCACCTCCGCCGGCCGCGCCAGCGCCAACAACGCGCTGCCCAGCGTGGGCCGGGTCACCTCGTTCTCGATCCGGCCGCCCGCCAGCCAGAAATCCGCGGATTGCGCCGTTTGGACCAATTCCGCGATCCACTCCGGACAGGGCACCGTATCCGCATCCAGGAACAGCAGGTATTCGCCGGTGGCCGCGGCAATGCCGCGGTTCCGGGCCCGGTATGAAGAACGGATCGGTTCCCGGAGCCGTTCGACGGCAAACGCCTGCGCCGCTTCCCAGCTACCGTCCGTCGAGCCGTTGTCCACCACCAGGATCTGGGTCTTGTCCCGCGGATAGGTTTGCCGCTCCAGCGCGGCCAGCACGAGCGGCAAGCTGTCGACGTCGTTCCGGCAGGGAACGATCACCGACACCCGGGGCCATTCCGGCCGCGCGTTCATGCGCTGCCCGCCTCCCCGCGCAGGTTCCGGCCCGCCCAGCGCCGCCGCAGCGCATGCCAACCCGGCACCACCTGCCCCGGCAAGTCCACGGATTTCCAGGCCGGCGGCCAGGCGGCGACCGCCTGCAACAGCAGCCATTTTCTTTTCCACGGCGGGAGATCCGGGGCATAGCGCAGCGCATGCAGGAGCCGGCCGCAGCGCGCCGCCCGGCGCCAGCGAACGGGACCATTGCGGATGTCGGGATTGTCGCGCGTCATCCGGAAATAGCTCTCGACGATCCGTTCGCGCTGCCGGTCCCGCTGGGCCTCGTGCATGCGGCGGGAGCCCCAGAACGCATCGACCTTGAGCGCCGGCCGGCGCAGGATCATCCGCAGCCAGCATTCCGTGTCGGCATTGAAATAGTCGGCCGACCAGCCGCCGACCTCTTCGAACGCGGACCGGCGGAAAAAGGCGGCGGGCTGCAACACGACGGTCTGCTTGGACAGGAAGTTCTCGATCGAGAACGGACCGGTCCGCCAGCGGGCCAGTTCGCGGCCGGCGGCGTCGGTTTTGACGGCGTCGGCATAGACCAGCGCCACGTCGGGACGGCGCGCGAAAGCCGCCACGGCTTGCGCGAAGGCGCCGGGCAAATACGCGTCGTCGGAACTCTGGATGCCGCAGATTTCGCCGCGGACCCGGCGCATGCCCTTGTTCACGGCGTCCACGACGCCGTGGTCCGGTTCGGACGTCCAGCGCACCTCGGGCCGATCGGCAAACGATCGGAGCACATCGATGGTGCCGTCGGTGGACGCGCCGTCCACCACGACGACCTCGATCGGTCGGTAGTCCTGCGCCAGGCACGATTCGATCGTCTGGCGGATGAACGCGCCCTGGTTGAAGCTGGGCACGACGATGGACACGAGCGGACGCTCGGGCAATGGAGCAAGCGGAGGGAGCGTTTTCACGGTTTTGGCATCCGCTCGAGATCGGCCAACCAGGCTGCCACCAGCCCAAGTTCATCCGGCGGAAAAATATTTTCCGCTACCAGCGCGGCATAGCAGGCGCGCAAGTTCTCCGCGACGGCAGCTTCGCCCGGCGCCAAGGACAGTCCCGCGAGGATTTCCGCGATGCGGGCGTTCTGGAGGTAACCCGGCACTTCGTCTTCGAAATCGCGCCGGTAGTCGTGGGGATTGCGGTCCTGGACCACTTCCGGGGCATGGAAGACCACGCCCGCGCCCAGGGCCCACAGGCAGCGCTGGGCGACGAAACTCTTCCAGATGTCGCACATGCGGAACGAGCAGTGGCTGGGCACGTAGAGCAACGGATAGGCCGCGGGCCACCACCACGTGCTCTGGGTGTTGAACGGACACCACCGGCCCGGGCCCAGCGCGACCGGCGCGCGCGGTTCGAAATCGAACGGCCGGTCCTGGGTCAGCCGCCACACGGCGTCCACGTCGGGCGAGCCGTTCACCAGCCCCTGCTGGATCGGCGCGCGGACCGGCGCACCCGCCGGCGCGCACGGCGCGACGGGATCCGCGAGCCGCTCGAGCGGGAAACCGCGCGGCCAGATCCGCGGATCGTCCGTAAAATGGCGGTAGACGTTCGTCCAGCCGGCTCCGGAGACGGACCGGACGTCCGCCACCGTTTCGGCGCGCGGCGCCCAGGTCGCGAGCGGCGCGTTGTCGTCGTCGGTCTCGTAGATGCACGCAGCGCCGGCGCGGATGGCGTGGAGATAGCCGACGTTCTTGCGCGCGTAATGGCCCGTCGGCAGCGCTTCGGCGAGGGCGAAGCCGCTGGCGCGCTGGGTTTCCAGGCTCAGGAAATCGCAATCGGGCAGGTCGAACGCCGCCGGGCCTTTCTTGTCCCCCGCCACGACGAGGCGGCCGCCCGCGGCCGCGAGCCGCCGATGCAGTTCGCGCACCGCCGGCGTGGGCGCCTGGATCGTGGTGACGACGGCGAACAGCCCCGGCCGCGCGCTCATGTCCCGGCCTCCTCGCCGGCGATGCCGCATTCGCCGCGCACCGCGATCAGGCCTTCGCGGGCTTCGCCGCGGTAGCCGTTGCCGTAGAGATCCGTCTCGATGACGTCGAACGGCGCGGCGCCGTCCACGCGGTCGATCAAGCGCACGCCGGGCTCGAACACGAGCAGATCCAGCGAATAGGCGCCGGCCATCAGCGGCAGTTCCGGAATTTCCAGACGGACGGTTTCGCGGGCATGGCGCGGCGCCGATCCGAAGCCGCCGGCCATGGCGGTGTTGAAATGGAAGATCTTCTGGTCGAACACGGAACGGACGGTGAGGCCGACCACCGCGGAGGGGAAACGATCGAGGCCTTCCACGCGGACGTCCACCCGCAGCGGTTCGCCCGTTCGGGCCGACGACACGGGCAGACCCCGCTCGTCCACCAGCCGCGCGGCGCGCAACAGCAGCGGCGAATGCGCGAACAGCGGCTTGCGCTCGTGCAGGGCCACGAATCCCTGCTCGTCGCGCGCATGAACGCCTTCCGTGGAATGGATGTAGGCCTGGATGACCTCGTCGGTCGGCCCCAGCGCGGCCACTCGCCCCTGCCGGAGCATCAGCGCGCGGTGGCACAGGCTGCTCACCGCCGCCATGTTGTGGCTGACGAACAGCACGGTGCGGCCGCCGCCGGCGACGTCCTTCATCGCGCCCAGGCATTTGCGCTGGAACGCGACATCGCCCACGGCGAGCACCTCGTCGATCAGCAGGATCTCCGGGCGCAGATGCGCGGCCACGGCGAACGCCAGCCGCACCTGCATGCCGGAACTGTAGCGCTTGACGGGCGTATCCATGAATTTCTCGAGGCCCGCGAAGTCCACGATGCGGTCGTACTCTTCGCGGATCTCCCGCTGGCGCAGGCCCAACAGCGTGCCGTTGAGAAAGACGTTTTCGCGGCCGGTCAGTTCGGGATGGAACCCCGTGCCCACTTCCAGCAGCGAAGCGATGCGTCCGCGCAGGACGGCTTGGCCGGACGTGGGATCGGTGATGCCCGCCAGGATTTTCAGCAGCGTGCTCTTGCCCGCGCCGTTGGAACCGATGATGCCGAAGACCTCGCCCTCGGCCACGGCGAAGCCCACGTCGTCCAGGGCCTTCAGGACGGCTTCCGGTTCCGCCGCGCGTCCCGCCAGCCGCCGCGCGAGCGCGGTCCACCGGCCGCGATGCAGTTCGCCCAGCCGGAATTCCTTGCCGAGGCGCGCGACTTCGATGGCGGGCCGGGAGGTCATATGACGTCCGCCAACGTCCGTTCCACGCGCCGGAAAAACACCATGCCCGAAAGCAGCAGGAGCAGCGCCACGAGGAAGCCGCCGCCCAGCAGTCCCCACCCTTCCACCGGCTTGCCGAGCAGCGACCAGCGGAACCCTTCGATCACCCCCGTCATGGGATTCAGCTGCAGCAGCCAGCGGAACCGCTCCGGCAGCAGCCGGACCGCATAGACCACGGGCGTCGCGAACATGCCGATCTGGAGCAGGTACGGCACCAGGTGGTGGACGTCGCGATAGCGCACGGCCAGGGCGCACAGCCACAGCGAGAGCCCGCCGGCACAAACGACGGCCGGCACGAGAAACACCGGGAACAGCAGCATCTGCGGACCGAACGCCATGTCGGCGCGGTACCAGGCCATCATGCCGAACAAAACGACCATGGCCACGGCCAGATCGAGCAAGCCGGTGAACAGATAGGAAAACGGCAGGATCATGCGGGGAAAATAGACCTTGTTGATCATGTTGCCGCCGCCCAGCAGGCTGCCCGACGCGCTGGTGATCGTCGTGGCGAAATAGGTCCACGGCAGCAGGCCGGCGTAGAGAAAGACGGGATACGGCATGCCGTCCGACGGCAAGTCGGCCAGGCGGCCGAACACGACGCTGAAGACGACCATCTGCATCACGGGCTTGAGCACGGCCCAGCCGATGCCGATCATGCTCTGCTTGTAGCGCACCGTCAGGTTCCGCCAGGCCAGCGCTCCCAGCAGGTCGCGGTATTCCCACAGTTCGCCCAGCGCCAGATCCAACCAGCCGGTGCGGGGACGGCGGACGTATTCGCGCGCGGCGCGGTTCATGGCCGCGCTCCTTCCGGCGACGCGGCGACCGCCGAAGCCGGCCGGGTGCCGATCCACACGCCCGCCCACGCCGCGGCGATCAGGGCCAGCAGCGGGATGCGCAGCGGAAAGTCGATCAGGCCATGGAGGCCGAGGGCGACGAGGGCGAAGCCGAACGCCCGGCGTTCCAGATCCGCGAACTCCGGCATTTCGCGGGAGGAATCGGCGCGGGCGCCGCGCGCGGACGCCAACAGCCCCACGCCCGCGAGCAGCACCGCCAGGCCGGCCACGCCGTATTCCATCAGGAACTGCACCGGTTCGCAGTGGGCGTGCAAAATGGTCCGGCCGGCGAAGAGATCGGATTGGTAGTAGGGAAACACCGCGGCGAACGAACCCGGGCCGGTCCCCCAGACGGGCCGCTCCCGCCAGGCGGCCAGGGCATTTTTCGCCATGCCGGAGCGGTAGGCCCACTCCTTGGCGACGATGCCGAGTTGCGGCCATTCCGCCCAAAAGGCGCGCACGGCGAACGCCGCCGCGACGGCAACGGCGATACCGGCCAGGACCTTGGCCGGAGCCCTGGACGGAACGCCGGCGAACGGATATTGGCGCACGATCCTCGCGGCCAGTCCCGCGTGCGCGGCGACCAGCAGGGCCAGCACGGCCACGCCGGCCCGCGAGCGGCTCGCCACCACCGCGGCGCCCATCAGCAGCGCGACCAGCAGATAGATTCCCGCCGGGCTCGAAGCCCGGCCGTCCTGCACCGCGCGGAAACGCGCGCGCGAAGCCATGACCAGCACCACCGGCAACAGCAAATTGGTGAATACCGCGAAATGGTTCTCGTTGACGAAGATTCCGGTGTACGCGCGGATCCGCGGCGCGTCCGGCTCCATCCGCTGGACCAGCACGACCAGCGCCAACGCCGCGCCGGCCGCCAGCGCGGCGCCCTGCAGCCAGCCGATCTGCGATTTCGGCAACCGGTAGCCCAGCGCGAACGCCGCGAACGCCGCGACGGCCACGCCCAGCGCGGCCCACGTGCCCTCGGGATCGGCCGTGCCCGGCAACCACGCGACGTGCGCGCGCGGCAACAGCCCCACGCCCTCCCGCCAAACGTGCGTGGGATTCCAGGCATAGAGCCCGATCAAGCCCAGCAGCAACGCGCCGCCGAACCAGATGCGCGGCGGCAGTCGCCGGCAAGCCAGCAACCCGATGCCGGCCAGCACGGGCAAGCGCGCCGCATTCCAGGCGGCCGGGATCGGCCACGGCCACGCGGCGGCGGCGAAAAGCAGCAGGAGCAGCAGCGGCAAAACTGGCAAACGGCGGAGCATCATCCGCGGCGGGAGGGGGCAGCTTCGCCGGCCGGGGTTTGGTACTGCCGATAGGCATAGCCGCCGTAGCGCCGATAGTAGTAGTAATTGGCCACCGACTTCAGGTTGACGCCGTTCATGATGGCGCCCCAGCAGGGCGTCCCGCTGGACCGCAGCTTGAGAACCGCGTGGCCGGCGCCCAGGCTGTGCGTGACGCCGTAGCGGACCACGAACAAAACGCCATCCATGTTGGGCAGCAGCACGAGCGCATCGCTCACGCCGAGCACGGGCGGAGCGTCGACGACGACGTGCGCATAGGCGTTCCGGGCCTCGTTCAGGAAATCGACGAACGACGGCCGCCCCAGCAGTTCGGCCGGATGCGAAGGGATGCGGCCCGAAGGCAGCAGGTCCAGTTGCGGCACCCCGGTCGCGGCCAACGCGTCCCGCCAGCCGACTTCGCCGCCCAGCACTTCGGCCAAGCCGCGGGACGAAGCCGGCAATTCGAAAATCTTCGACAGGGCCGGCCGGCGCAGATCGGCGCCGACCAGCAGGGTCCGCCGGCCGTCCTGGGCCAAGCTGATGGCCAGGTTCGTCGAAACCAGCGACTTGCCCTCTCCTGGACCGGCGCTGCTGACCATGAGAACCGGCGACCGCAAAACGTCGCCTTTCATGAGCAGGCTGGCGCGCAGGGTGCGGAAGGCCTCGGCCACTTCGCCGCTTTGCTTGAGATGGGAAACGAGCCCGCGATCGCGGATGGATTTTTCGGAAATGAGCGGCACGGTCGCCATCACCGGCAGGCCCAGCAGCCGTTCGACCTCCTCGTTGCGGCGGAAGCGATGGTCGGCGTAGTAGAAGAGGAAGATCGCTCCCAGGCCGAGCAGCAGGCCGAAAGCGACGCCGCGGACCATGGCCTGGCCCGGCCGCGGGCGAAACGGCACCTTGGCGGGGCGGGCTTCCTCGGCCAGCCGGATGATGTCCACCGGCTGCGACTCCGTGATGCTGGCTTCCTTCATGCGGGCAATGACGGCCTGGTGGATTTCCTTGTCGGCCTCGATGTTGCGCTTGAGTTCGTTGTAGCGGACCAGCTTGCGATCCAGCTCGAAGGACACTTTTTCCTGCTCCTGCAGCGCGGCGTGGAGATTCTTTTCGCGTTCGGCCAGCATTTCGAAGCGGCTTTTCAGGGCGAAAATGGCGTCGGCGCAGTTCTGTTCGAACTGTTTCTGGAGCTTGTCCTCGAGTTCGAGGGCCTGCTGGAGATCGGGATGCTGGGCGCGGTAGCGCTGCTGCAGCACGGCCCGTTCGCGGCGCTGGTCCTGCAGCCGCTGGAGCGCGGTTTGCGCCGCCACGTCGTTGAGCAGCGGCGCGATCTTGGAGATTTCCACGCCCGCGTCGATCTGCGCCTGCACGGATCGCCAGAGGGTTTCGGCCTGGATGCGTTCCGTCTGGGCCGCGGTCAGGGCGGCATTGAGCGCCTTGAGCTTTTCGATGACGATGTTCTGGTCTTCTTCCAGCGAAACCGAACCGGTGGACTCGCGGTATTCCTGGAGTTCCAGCAGGCCCTTTTCCAGCTTCTCGCGGTATTCCTCCGAGCGCGCCCGCAGCCATTCGACGGCTTCCATGGAGGTATTCATGCGCATTTCCAGATCCTGCTGGATATAGGCGCGGGCCAGCGCGTTGGCCAGGTCGCTGGCGAGCTGCGGATCGGGATGTTCCACGGCGAGGTTGATCATCCGGCTTTTTTCGACCGGCGTGATGGTGACCCACTGGCGGGCGATCTCCGATTTCTCCTCGAGCGTTCGGCCGGGCAAGAAATCCGCGCGGGCGGCCAAGCCGCTTTGTTCCAGCGCCGCCGCCATCATCTTGCGGCTGTGGAGGGCGTTGATGTGCGTGTTGAAGTATTCCAGGTTGCGGGTGTTGTAGGCCAGGATGTCCTGGTAGTTGAGGATCTTGGGGATCTGCGCCTCGACCAGCAGCGAGGCCGTGCTGCGGTAATAGGGGGTCTGGCGCCGGGCCTGGAGGAAGAAGAACAGGAACACGGCGGCAAAGATGAGCAGCCCGAGCCAGGCGCGTTCCATGACGATGGCCACGGCTTCCCGCCAATCGGGGAACTTCGAGAGGCCGGAATCGACCGGCTCGGTTTCGCCTGCGATAAATGGAGTTGGGTTCATCGGCTTTTCCGCCCGGCGATTGTCAGAAGAACACCTGCGGGACCATGATGACGTCGTTGGGTTCCAGCGGCACGTCCGGTTGCTTGCTTTTGCCGCCCAGCAGATCCGACACGCGGATTTTCAGCGTCGTCTGGCCCCCGTCCGGCAAGCGGCGGACGAGGCTGACGCGGTCGGGGCTGGCCAGATCGGTGAAGCCCCCCGCCCCGGCGATCGCCTGCAGCAGCGTCATCTTCTCGCCGAACGGCAGCGGATAGACGCCGGGTTTCTTCACTTCGCCCAGCACCACGATCTGCGAACCCTGGGTCGCCGCCAACTTGACGATAACGCGCGGATTGACGAGGTAATCCTTGGCCAGCCGGCGCGTGATGTCCGCTTCGGCGGCTTCGACCGTTTGCCCGGCCAGCGGGACCACGCCGATCAGCGAATGGCGGATTTCGCCGGCGGCGCCGAGCTTGAACCGGCCGGACAGTTCCGGCTCGCGGTAGACCTCGACGTCGATTTCGTCGCCCGCCTGCAGGACATGGGAGCCGTTGGCCGGCTCGGCGGCCGGCGCGGGCACGGCGCCGTCCGCGCGGACGGCGGCGGGAGGAGGGGTTTCCGCCGGCTCCGCGGCCGGCGGGCGGGACGCCGCTTGTTTTGCTTCTTGGCGGCGCTGCGCTTTTTCTTCGGCGGCGGCTTTCTTTTTTTCCGCGGCGGCGGCGTGGGCGGCTTGCTTGCGGGCGGTTTTCGTTTCGGCCTTGGCGGGGGCGACCGGCGCAGCGTCCGCGGCCTCCGCATCCCACCGGTAGGAACCGTCGTCCAAAAACCCGCCGGGCGGCAGGGGCATGAAATCGTCGCCCGCGCATCCGGCCAACGCCCCGGCCAGCAAAATGCCGGCCAGCGCACCCCGGCCCCAGACTTTGGTCAAAAACCGCGCCATGACTTGTTTATAGCACCGGCGCGCCGAAAAGGAAACGCCGGAAATCCGAGTTCCGCTCAATAGTTCCAGCTGGCGCGCAAGGTCCAGCGGCCGGTTTCGTAGGTCGTGGCGTCCTGGTTCTCGGCGGTGCCGTCCACGTCGCCGTCGCGGCGCATGTACGAATAGGCCCCGCCGATGGAGAAGCGCTGGCGCGTCCACCAGTCCAGGCCCACGGAAAACCCCCAATAGCGGTCGGTGCGGCCGTCGTAGGCCCGGCCGCCGTCGGCGTCCGCGGAGAGGCCGGCGTAGTCGATTTGCCCGAAGGTGGCGGAAGCGTTGCCGCGCAGGCGTTCGGTGAAGAGCCGCCGCGAGGCGCCCAGCACGACGTTCTGGTCGATCGTGTCGATGCCGGATTCGTCAACGGCGGGCCGGACGTCGGCGTTCAGGTCGGCGGTGAAGGTGGTGAACCCGAAGGGGGTGCTCTCGGCGCCGAGGGACGCGATCCAATGGGCATAGTCGTCGCGGCGCGCGTCGTCGTAGGTGCGCCACATGTAGCCGATCCGCCCGGTGGAGTTGAACTTGGGCGACTGCTTGCCGCGCACGCCCAGCGACAGGTCGAAGAAATCGGCGGCGAGCGCCGCGCCGGTCGCTTCGTCCTGCGGATCGTCGCGGCCAAGTCCGCCCTGGACGAACACCTGGCTCTTGGGCGTGGCGCGGTGGTAGAGGCGGCCCGCGCCGTAGAGGCGGTTGTAGTCGGCGTAGTCGTTGGCCTCGAATTCGTGCATTTCGCCCCGGCCCTGCAGGCCCCAGCTGGTCTTGCCCGAAAGGCGGTGCTCGAAGCCGAGGTCGGCCAGGTAATCCTGCTTGCCGACCCGCGCGCCGAGGACGGTATCGACCTCTTCCATGCGGCGATAGCCGGCCTGGCCCATGATCTGGCTCTTGCCCGTCCGATAGACCGCGCCCAGCCGCAGCATGTGGCTGGGCCGGTCGTCCACGTCGCGCTCGCTTTCGTAGACCGGCAGGCTCAGGCCGTAGTCCGCATAGAGGTGGTTGCCCGCCGGCCGGCCCCAGATGGCCAGCAGTCCGGGCACCAGCGCGATGGACGTGCCGGCGGTTTCGTTGGTCGGATCCAGGAAGACGTTGTCTTCGTGCGTGATCGCCAAGGTCACGCGCGGCAGCAGCGCGCCGGTCTTCGCCGGCACGTAGAAGGGATCGACGACCGCGCCCCCCTGGTCGAGATAGGCGGCCGCGTCCACGCCGCGCGTGAAGAAGCCGGAGGCGTAGGAGTCGCTGACCGCCCGGGCGACGGCGACGGCCAGATGCAGGGCGGCGGCGGCCGCAACAAAGAATCGCGCGCGGAACATTCTCATTGGTTGGAAATCTCGAGATAACGGAAGCCGCGAATCAGTTCGATTTCGCGTTCGTCGTAGGGTTTGCCGTCCTCCCGCAGGACGTTCTGCTGCCAAAGGTCGGGGGTTTCGGCCGACCGGAATTGCGGCTGCTGGATCTGCAGCTGGGTCTTGCCGGCCACGAGGCCGCGGTTGAACCAGCCCACCCGATTCGCGGCGAACACCGGCAGGACTTTTTCGAAATCGGCGCCGGCCTGGCGCAGCAGCCAGTCGGAACAGATGATCGGACGGTGGAAACGCTTCAGGAGCTGGATGCGCGCTTCGATGCCCGCCGCGCCTTCGAAGCTGTGGAAGGTGACCAGATCGGAGCGTTCGAGCTTGCGCGTCGCCATGGCGCTGCCGAAATCCCGCCAGGCGGGCACGGCCAGCGGCTGGGACGTTTCTTCGGCGCGCGCCCAGTTGAAGGTCTGGTCCAGCAGCGGCAGGGTCGCTTCCCCCAGGCCGGAGTTGCCGGCCGTGTTGTACAAATCCCAATACAGCACGCGCCCGTCGCGCTTGAATTGGCCCAGCACCGCCTTCACGTAGCGTTCGAGCTCGGGCCAGCGGGCGCGGTCGACGACGTCCGCCGCCGCGGGGCTCGGCACCCAGCGCGCGTTGTATTCGCCGGGCACCGGCGGCGGCTGTTCGCCGAGCGTCGGCGGTTGCCCCGCCAGGTTCAAATCGTCGAACAGCACCGGCACGACCCGCAACCCGTGCTTCGCGGCGAGTTCCAGCAGCCGGTCCACCCGGGCGAGGAAGCCGTCCGGATCCGCCTGCCAGACCGCGAACTGGAGCTGCACGCGGATGCAGGTGTAGCCGACGTCCTGGGCCCAGCCGAGTTCTTCGTCGATCGCGTCGGCATCGAACGTGTCGGCCTGCCACATTTCCACGGAGTTGACCGCGGTGCGCGGCACGTAGTTGACGCCTTTGACGGGGCCGATGCTTTCATACCACTGCCAGATGCGCGGTTCCTCCCAGCGGCCGCCCGGTTCGCCGGCGCCGGGGCGCGGCAGGCGGGCCGGCAACGTTCCCGCCACCGCGGGCCGGATCGACGGGCTGGCGTCGGTCACCAGCGCGCCCGCGTCCACGGCCGCGATCGGCTCGGTCAGGCCGAGATATTGGCCCAATCCGGCGCGATCGAATTCCCGGGTGCGGTGGACGAACGGTTCCAGGTCGCCGAAAAAGGCCGCGCACAGCTCGAACTGGAAGAGCGCCGCGTTGGCGTCGAGGTTTTCGTCTTCGGCGCCCGTGCCGGCGAAACGGGCCGCCGCGCCGGCCGCCAAGGCGACGGGATCGCCGCCGTTGGGCACGAGGGTCAGTTCGCCGGCTTCGCTCCAGACGTGCCAGGCGTCCTGGCCGTCCTCCGCCACCGCGAAAATGCCGCCCGAAGACAAGACCGCGCCGGCCGGTGTCTCGATGCGGACGTCCATGGTCGGCAGCGCTTCGCCGGCGTTGACGAGCAAGCGGCCTTGGAACAGCTTGAAATGGATGCGGCGGATCAGATCGTCTTCGGACTGCGGCAAGCCGTCGGCGGCGTGGCGCAACTGGCGGATTTCGAACTTCGTGTCCGGCGCCACGCACACGATGGCTCCCGGCGAGCACGCCAGGCACAGGCGGCCATCCTTGCCCGTCTGCACGATTGCTCCCTCGCCCATCGCGGCGCCTTCGAACAAATCCTTCAGGTCGGTTTTGCCTTCATGGACCGGACCGGACAACACGCGGACCTGCGCCTGGCCGGTCATGGCCGCCACGACCGACTCGCCCGTCGGCCGCGCGCCTTGCGCCCCGCCGGCCCAAACCAACGCCGCCCCGACCGCCGCCCGCCGGACAATCCGAAAAACGATGTTTGTTTTGTTCATGGCTTGTACTACCTTTTCCATCCGGAAACCGCGACCGTCATGCCCGAAACCCCGGAAATCATCGCCGCCCTGCTCCGGCAGCGCACGGCCGTCACCTTCCGCGCCGGCGGGCCCAGCATGCATCCCACCATTCGCGACGGCGAACTCGCGGCCATCCGTCCGCGGCCACCGGGCGCCATCCCTTGCGGAAGCGTTGTACTCTATCAAATCCACGGACGTCTTGTCTTGCATCGTTATACTTTTAACGAAAAACGAACAAATCGGCTTTTCGTTGTCGGCGATGCCGCCGTGGACGGCGGCGACTGGATTCCGGAAGCCGACGTGCTCGGTGTCGCCGCCAGCGTCTGCCGCAACGGAAAAAACGTCCGGCTGGACACCGCCGGCCGCCGGCTGGCGGGCCTGCTGCGATTCGCCTTGCGCCCGCTGCGCCGCGCGCTTTGGAATTTCCGCCAGACGCATCACGCGCAAACTCCCGCCCGCGGAGATTCCTGAACTTCGGCCAACGCCCGCGCGGCCTGCGGCGTTTTCGGAAAACGGAACCGCGCGATCTCGACTTCGCGGGTCAGCCGGTCCAGACCGTCCAAAATGCCCTGCGACCACGTCTCTTCGAACCACGGCACCGCCGCCACGTCGAGCAAGGCCAGCCGCGCTTGCGCGGCCGGCAGGACGTCCCGGCGGCATTCCGCGGCCTTGTCCAGGAAATGGATGCCGGCCAAGGGAACTTCCGCCGCTTCGGCGTAGCGTCCCGACCCATGCCACGGCGTGCCGGCCACGCGCCATTCCCCGGCGCGCGGGAACACGACGACGCGGTCGTCGTTCAGGATGCGCCAGCCCGCGTCCCGCAACAGCGCCGAAATCGTGGACTTGCCCGCCCCGCTGCGGCCCGTGAACACCCAGCCCCGCCCGTCCTTCACCGCCACCGCCGCGTGCAACAGCGCGCCGCCGATGCGCGCCAGCAGGCCCCAGGTCAAAGCTTGGTCCAGCGGATAGCGCAGCGGCGCCTCGCAGACGCCGTCCGCCCAGGCGGAAGCCGGCAGCGTGACTTCCGCGCGCGACAAATCGCGCGCGACGCGGCAGGACCGCTGCGCGGACGCGGGCGCCCGCAAACCGACGTGGAAAACCAATTCCGCACCAGCCCCCCAGACCGCCCAATGGTCCCCCGCCCGCCACAGCGGCTCGCCCGTCGGCGGCACAACCGCGCCGCGCACGACGTCCACCGGCATTTCCGCCAACGGGGCTGCGCCGGCCGGCGCGGAAAAAAATCCCGCGTAGGCCGGATCGGCGTAGCGCACCGCGCCACGCTCCGCCGTCCGCAGCGCGAACCGCAGCGGACCGACGTCCAGATGGACGGCGCGGATCAAGAACCTCCCTCGAACGCCGTGACGGGCGGACCGACGCAACCGCTGTCCGTTTCCAGTTTGCACCCTTCCGACAGGGTTTCGGCCAAGGCCAAATCCACCCGCTTGATTTCGGGCTTCTCGTATGGCCGGCGCACGGTCAAGTCCTCGCGCGCGGGCGGTTGATGATCAACGGTCGGATTCATGGTCCATCTCCATCGCGGCGCCGAAGCGCAGCGCCGTGGTTCTTTTCATGTAGTCGGATTCCAATTCGTCGTCGCCGGTTTCGAGCCGGTTGAACGCCGGACAATGCGCGCAGGCTCCGCGCAGATCGCCCGCGAAACTGGTGTCGGTCCGCGCGCGCTTCCGGTCCTGGATGGCGCCGATTTCGCCGTTCCAGACGTCCCGGAACGCGCGGCCGGCGGCTTCGCAGCGGGCATGCCCCGCCAGCAGGCACGGCGAAAGCCCGCCGAAGGGATCGGCATGGAACGCGGACCGGCCCGCGGCACAGGCATACAGCCGGTCGCCGGCCGGCTGAGCGGCGGTTTTTTCGATTTTTTCGCGCCACGTGGCGCGCCGTTCCGCCGTCGCCAGATCCGCCCGCACGGCTTCTTCGGGCGCGACGCGCAGCGCCAGCGGCGCGCGCGCGCCGTCCAGGCACGGGAAGATCGCCGCATCGTGGCGAAACGCCGCGCCGACGGCGGCGGCCTGCCGTTCCAGCTCCTCCCGCTCGGCGAGATTGGGCTTCATCAGCACCGTTTTCAGCGCGACGCGCACGCCGGCCGCCTGCAGGCGGCGGATGCCGGCCCAGGCCCGCGCGTGCGAGCCCGGCACGCCGGTGATCGCGTCGTGCGTTTCCGGCGTCGCGCCGTAGAGGCTGATTTCCACCTTGCGCGGCGGGCACTCGCGGAACAGCGCCGCGATGTCGTCCGCGACAAGCGTGCCGTTGGTGAAGACCGTCACGACCAGGCCCAGTTCGCGGGCGTGGCGATAGATTTCCGGGAAATCGGGCCGCAGCAGCGGCTCGCCGCCGGTCAGCGTCAGGTACAGACAGCCGGCATCGGCCCATTCCGACAGCGCGGCTTGCACGGCCGCCGCGTCCAGTTCGCGGTCTTGGAGCCGCCATTGCGCCGCCTGGTCGCCCAAGTAGCAATGGATGCAGCGCAAATTGCAGCGGCGCGTCAGCTCCAGCGTGGCGGCGATGGGCGTCCGCGTCCGCGCGGCGCGCGCGCGGAAGGCTTCGGTCCATTCCCGGGTCGCGTTCTGGACGGCGCCGGTCATCCCGCCACCTCCAGCAACCGCTGCGCCACGAGCTTGTCCGCGAATTCGCGGCAATCGGCGCGCGCCGCGTCCGGCGCCACGGCGAATTCCGCCGCGACCGCCGCGGCCGTCTCTTCCAGCGTCTGGCCCTTCGCCAGGCCGGTCCAGATGAATTCGCCGGTCGCGTTGACCGGAAACACGCAGCCTTCGCGGGCCACCGCGCCCAGCACCGGCACCAGCAAGCGATCCTCGCCGATCCGGCGCAGCACCACCTTGCCTATCATCCGATATCTGGTTTGGACGTTGCGTTCCATCTTCACTTCCGCACGGCCTTGACGCCGATATACACCCGTTCCGCCCACGGGCGGTTCACCCGCGTGCGCACGGTTTCCATTACGCCGTCCGGATCCGGTGCGACGCCCAGCGTCTGGAGATCCGCCGGATCCAGCTCCCATTGCTCCAAATTCTCCGAAATGGACAAAACATACTGGATGTCCGCGCGGCGGACGCGCCGCTTCCAGCGCAGCACGACGCCGGACTCGCTTTCCGCGCGGGCGGCGATCTCGGCGGTGCCCGGCAAGGGGAAGCCGAATTCAGGCAGCTCGGCCAGGACCTGGTCTTCTCCGGCCAGCGCGTAGTCGGCGAAATTTTCCGCCGTGGCGCCGCTGGCGGACGCGTTGGCCAGATCAACGGGCGCGAACCGTTCCCAGCGCCATTGGGCGAAGGATTCGGCGGCGGCGGCGGCGCCCGCGTTGCCGGCGATGCGCTGCGCGGGATCGCCGAACAGGTTGTAGATGGCGAACGTGTCCTTCGTCGAGAACTCGGCGGCCAGCGAACGCCGGGCGCGGAGAATCGCGAGCCCCAAGGTGCCGGCACCATCCTGCGCCACGGCGCGATAGAAGGCCTCGCCCAGCTCCGTGGCCGGCGCGTTGCGGGACATGCCCGACGCGCTCCAGACCGCCGCGGCTCCGCCGCCGGCGCGCCGCAGCAGCAGTTCGCTGAGGCTCTGCACTCCCGGCGCCTCGTAGCGGCCGACCAGGCAGCTCAGCGCCACGAACGTGGGCGGCCGGGTCGCGTTGGACATCCGGGACACGTCCGTCGCCGTCAGCAGCTTCGTGCTCAGGGAGCCGATCGTCGTGGCGTTGCCGTGGCCGGTGTAGTGGATGAACCCGGCGCCGTTGCGGAACCAGTTCGAGACGGCGCCGCGCGCCGCGGCGATCGTCATGGAATCCAGATCGATCTGCTGCGCCACCGGATGCGTCTCGGTGGCCTGCTGGGCCAGTTGCTGGTTGGAAGCGCGGAAGTCGCCCGCGGCGGGATCCGCCTTGTCGGACGACAGCACGATCTGGTTCTGCCACGCCTGCCCGAAACTGAGTTCGCTGGCCTTGATCTTGGCGATCATGCCGGCGAGTTCCGCGGCGGTCAGCGCCGGCAGGCGGCCGATGGCCACGTCCGCCAGTTCGTCGCCGTCGAGATCCGCCAGCAACCCGTCGGCCGCGAACAGCCCGTCCATGGTTTGCAGCAGCATGGGCGGCACGTGGTTGACCTCGTTGCTCAGCGCGCCGAGATAATCGTAGTGCCCATTCCCGGCCAGCACCACCATCCAAGGCGCTTCCGCCCAGGTCTCGGTCGCATAGGCCAGCAAAGCCGGAATTGCCTCGGGCGTGGACAGGCCGCCCGCCATCCAATCGCAGAGGTCCTCGTAGGTCGCCACGCCGACGCGCAGGCCTTGGCCGGCGCGGTAGTCCGCCAATTCCTGCGCCGCGGCCGCCAAGGCGCGCGAGGAAATCACCAGATAGTCGATCCGGTTGGTCGCGGCCAGGAACCACGGCGCGGCGTTGACCGCCTCCGGCGCCAGCATCGGGATGCCGTCGGTTTCCGCGACCGCGAAGCGCTCGTTCTCGCCGACCGCCGCCCACGCCTTGGCGGGCAGCGCCCCGGTCTCGTCGGCAATCCACGTCGGATGCCCCGCTTCGTCCAGGGCCAGGGCCAGCGGTTCGGCGAACGCGGCGGCGGAAACGGCCGCCGCGGCGCCCGCGCGGAAGTCCACCGCGCCGGCCGCGGGCGCCAGTTCGCGCTCGAACGCGGCCTCGATCCAATCCACCGTGAAGTAGCTGTGGCTGCGGCCTTCCTGCAGCACGCCCTTCACCGCCAGTTCATTCACGCCGTTCGCGACCGCGGCCAGCGGAATCGCCACTTCGGCTTCGACCGCGTCCTGCCCGTCGAAGAAGACGGTCGCCACCGGCGCGCCGTTGAAGCGGATTTCCGCCAGGTGGTCCGGCTCGTTGGTGGTGCTCGACCAGCCCATCAGCCGGATTTTCAGGACCACGTCGCCGGCGCGGCCGGTCAGGTCCAGCGGGAAGCTGCGCAGCGAGGTCGCGTTGGTCGCGCCGCTGATGACGTAGTCCCAATAATAGAAGTCGTCGGGCTTGACCAGCGCGCTGTCGAAGGGATAGCGATCCTGCTCGAAACGGACCTGCACCGGGAAAACGCTGGCGCCGGACGCCGCGCCGGGCGCGCGTCGCGGCATCGCCGCGCCGGTTTCCCGCGAAATCAGACAGGCGTTGTCGCGGGCATACCAGTTGTCCGTCGCCGGACCGTAGAAGACCAACCGGTCGCGCGCCGCGTCGAAGATCGTCGGCACCGCGGCGCCTTGCGCCGAAACGGCCAGTTCGTCCGCCGCGGCCAGCGCCCGGACGTCGGCCAGCGCCAGCCCCATGCCGTCGGCGATGGCCGGCAAGCCGACCGCGTAGATGCCCGCGTCGCGGAACGACACTTTCAGCACGCTCGAAGGCCCGGCCAACTTCGTCGCGGCCTGCTTGACCGGCGCGGCGGTCTTGGCCGCCCGCACTTCCGCCCGGGCCGCCTTCGCCGCCGCGGGCGGCTCGCCGAAGCGGATTTCCTGCGTGCCGGCGTCGAGCACCTGGCCCGAGATTTCCACTTCCTCCAGCCGGTACGTTCCGGTTCCGCCGGCCGTCGCTTCCGGATCCGCCAAAGCATAGATGGACCCGGACGGCACGAACGCCGACGGCACGAGCACGTCGTTCAGCCGCGTTTCCT
>Ga0116145_1001769_pt1 | contig 20844 bp, 23 predicted proteins | sample AD_JPNHG1_MetaG_FD_89747 | JGI IMG/M metagenome (GOLD analysis project Ga0116145, IMG submission 89747) | Active sludge microbial communities of municipal wastewater-treating anaerobic digesters from Japan - AD_JPNHG1_MetaG | ecosystem: Engineered > Bioreactor > Anaerobic > Digestate | place... | reverse complement strand
GGGGCGGCAGTCCCCCAAAGGTAGGCACCCTTGCCTTCATTTAAAATGGGAACAAAGGCCTCTGCAAATATTGCTGTTTTGTTTTTTTTCACATAATCATAGGAGGCCTCTGCCTCCATGTCTATTTTAAAAACGAGGTCTATAAGAATGGGTCTTCGAACACCATAGAACGGTATGGCGTATATGTAATCGCCTTTATTGAGCATCTCCTCTCTTTTTACCCCAGTCATTATCTCTATAGCCCTGTTCCAGGCAATCACCTTACCATCTTTATCTATTGCAAAGGTTGCATCGGGGAGCAAATCGATGATTGAGGCAAGCAATCTGGTATCCATTTAATTTACCCTTATTTTCATTATATCTTAGAATCTTTGCATAGCTTACAGGGTTTTCATTTTACTAAAAACCAGAATACCAGGGCAAGGATTATCCTATAGACACCAAAGCTTATGAATGTGTGTTGCTTTATAAAATTTAAAAGAAATTTTACGCTTAAAAGGGCGAAGATAAACGAGAACACAAAGCCTGCCGATAGAAAATTTATCTGTGAGATGGAAAACTGGCCTATGTTTTTATAGAGGTCTAACGTCGTTGCTGCAAGCATAGTGGGAATGGCGAGGAGGAATGAGAATTCAACAATGGTCTTTCTCTTAAGACCGAGTATGAGCCCTCCGACGATGGTGGCAGCAGAGCGGGAGACGCCAGGGACCATGGCAATGGACTGGAAAAGACCTATAATCAGAAGGGTGCTATAAGGTATTAACCCTATATCCTCTATAGCATCATCCTTCTCTCTGTGGATGAGTTCAAAAACAATAAGGCATATACCGCCGATAAACATAGACCACAGGACAACCTGTTCGCTTTTCATGAGGAACTGTTTGATAATCTTATAAAAGACAAGGCCGAGGACTGCTGTTGGGATAAAGGCAATAATAACTCTTTTGAGGATATTTAGGTTTAAGAGTATCGGCCTCCAGTAGAGGACAATAACAGAGAGGATAGCACCAAACTGGATAACAATCTCAAAGGTTTTTAGAAATTCTGTTTGGGTTAATCCCATGGCACGGGCTGTAAGCATGAGGTGCCCTGTAGATGATATGGGCAGAAATTCTGTTATCCCCTCTACTATACCGAATATAAGCGCCTGGATGAGGTTCATCTATTTCCTACCTTAAATAAAAATGCGCCCAGCAGGATTCGAACCTGCAACCTTTGGATTCGTAGTCCAACGCTCTGTCCAGTTGAGCTATGGGCGCATTTATTATTTCATATAGTTATGGAGTGTATATTAGGTGCGTGTTCTCTCATAAATCTTTCCATCATTTCGTCAAAAGTGTTTTTATTTTATGAATCAATATCAAATCATTCTTTTCATCTTTTCATATATGTCTTTAGCAAGTTTTTAATCTTTTGTTCTTTTATTTATTCTGTGTAATTTGCCTTTATGCCTAAAAGAAATATTATAGTATAGGGAAAATCCTTTTTATTATAGAGATCCTTTTTTCGGAGATTTTAATATGGAATTAAAGAGTTTTCAAGTGAATTTTCCGAGGAGGACATTTTCATGAATTTTTTCTGCTAAACTTCTGGTTTTTGTATAGGCAAACTTGTTGATTGATAATGAAAAGTGGCTTAAGGCCGAGAATTGGTTCCAGAATATCCCGCGTTGAAAGATCTCAGGTATGCAAGATATCCTTATCAACCATGTTTTAGTTATTGATATTGATATTGAGGTGGGAGACTCTGTGTGTCGAAGGCCATGATATATACCAACCTATAAGGAGAAAACAGCCAGGGTAATCCCCCCACCTATGCCATTAGGGAGATTTTTTATAGACCTTTTTGCCTGCATCAGGAAAAAAAAGAGGTGAACCGAATTTGTCTACACCAAAGGTTTTTATTATTGATTGAGCTTCATTGGAGACCATAAAATCAGAAAACGCCCGGGCGCCCACTGCATCCACCTTAGGAAATTTTTTAGGATTAACCTCTATTACATGATAGACATTGAAAAGTATCTTATCTCCATACGATAGTATATGGAGGTCGAGCCTTTTTTTAAGGGGAAGGTATGTCCCCCTATCTGTCAAGGTATATGCCCTTTTCTCAGAGGCAACGTTTAAGGTCTGACCCATGCCAAGTCCGGTCTCGTGATACCATTTTTCACCTTCATATCTAATGCCGGCTGCTTTCCAGATCATCTTTTCTTTTGCGTGTGTCCCTGAATTGTCTGCCCTTGATACAAAAAGACTCTTTGATTGTGCTATCTTTTTAAAGGCATCAACTGCAGATTTAATCCCTTTAATCTTAGCAGGATCAGATGGAGGTCCAACTATTATAAAATCATTGTGCATTACAAGCTTTCTATTTATTCCATAGCCTCCGTCCATGAATACCTCCTCATCTTCCGGTGAATGCACAAGTAACACATCTGCCTCACCCTTTCTCCCCATTGATAATGCCTGGCCTGAACCAACGGCAATGGTCTTTACAAAATAGCCTGTCTTTTTTTCTAATAGTGGAATAATAACATCGAGAAGGCCTGAATCCTGGGTGCTCGTTGTTGTTGCAAGGATGATGTTTTTTTGAAAGGCCTGCGCATGCACAACAAAAATAATTAAGGCGGTAGCAAGAATAAGTAGGACCATTAAAGCTGGAAATAATTTGTAAAATTTAGTGTTCTTCATTTTAAACCTCCTGATCCTTTATTTCATAATTGTATCTTTATAGTTTACCTTTGGAAATTTTTTTGGGTTTACAGGGAGCATATTTATAAAGTTAAAAAGGTCAGCATTTCCTCTTACAAGGATGGCAAGATTTTTTATTGCTGACCTCCAAAAAATTTTTGATAAGTTTATATAAAATGAAAAATAATCTAAAATCAAGATTAAAATAGAATAAAAAAAACTAAAAAAAACTAAAAAAATAAAATTTTAACAAAAAATATTAAATTAGTCATATATCATAAGCAATAACATAATTCTCCAGGAGCCCAAAAAGAGTGTTTCTGTTTAATACATGCCTGTCTCTTATGGAAACATATGTAGCAAAAAAAGACATGGTGAGGATTGCAATAAATATATGAATCTAATATAATACCAGGGGGTTGCAGTATTTAGATGCTCTGGCATCATGATTGCTTTTGATTTTAATAATAAGTTTTAATCTTGTGAAATATGCAAAAAAATAAAAACGAAAGGAGCCATAATGGAACTTTCTCAGGAACAGAGGGATATAAGGCAGGCAGCCCGTGAATTTGCAGAGGGGGAGTTTAAAGAGAGGGCAAAGGAGTTTGATGAAAAAGAGGATTTTGACCTCTCTATATGGAAGAAGGCATGTGAAAATGGTTTTGTAGGGACATTTATAAAAGAGGAATACGGTGGACATGGGCTTGGTTTTCTTGAACATTCTCTTATTGCAGAGGAGTTCTGGAGGGTAGACCCTGGTTGTGGCCAGGCAGTTTTATCAACCACGTTCGGGTCAGAGATGATCCAGGCCTTTGGTTCAGAAGAGATAAAAAAGAAGTATCTACCTCCACTGGTTAGCGGTAATGCTATAATGGGTTTTGGTATAACAGAGCCAGATGCAGGCAGTGATGCCGCAGGTATCAAGACAAGGGCTGAAAAAAAGGGTGATAAATACATTATAAATGGCTCAAAGATGTTTATTACAAACGGCTGCATAGCAGACTATCTCCTTGTATTTTGTGTTACAAATCCTGATGAAAAAAATAGCCATAAAAGACATAGCGCCATCCTTATAGATACTAAACAGCCCGGTTATGAGGCGAATAAGATACACGGAAAGATGGGTATAAGGGCATCTAATACAGCAGAGATTGCATTAAATAATGTAGAGGCACCCGTTGAAAACCTTATAGGTAAAGAGGGCAATGGCTTCTATCAGCTCATGGATTTTTTCAACAAGACGAGGAACCATGTGGCAGCTCAGGGGGTAGGGGTAGCCCAGGGCGCCTTGGAGCTGGCCATCTCCCATGTAAAAAAGAGAAGTGCCTTTGGAGGGGCGCTTTCAAGGCTACAGGGTATCCAGTTTTTGCTTGCCGAGATGATAACAAGAATTGAGGCAGCAAGGAGTCTTTATTGGAGGGCTGCATATACAGTGGATAAGGGTAACCCGGACCCATCCCTTATCTCCATGGCCAAGTGGTATGCCGGGGATACTGCTGTCTATGTGGTGAACCAGGCACTGCAGCTCCACGGAGGCTATGGCTATATAAGTGACTATGATATCCAGAGGTTTTACAGGGACGCCAAAATTGTGGAGATCTATGAAGGTTCAAGGGAGGTAGAGAAGGCTATAATCGGGGCCGAGGTATTGAAGCGAAATTGGATGAAGGCTTAAAGATTCTTGACCCTATCGAAGAGTTATTGGCAGTAAGGTATAAGGTAGACCTTGTCCTTAAAGATGCGCTGAAATAACGATTTAAACCCCATATTCAATAAGGATCTTTCTATGCACGGTAGAATTTTGTTTTGAATGGGGTTTTCAACAATAAAAGCATTGCAAAGACATTATTAATCAAGATCTGATTTCTATTTTTCAGCCTGCATAAGATTATTAAAATTATTAGTGTTTTATATCATACCAATAAGAAATAAAAGTTATTGCACTTTTTTAAAAGTTGTTATAATAGATAAAAATAGGGGGCAAAAAAAATAAAGCATAAAGGAAATTATTTATAAAATAAAAAAGTTATGGAGGCAGCATTTTGATAATACTTCATAATTTCTTAAATTTCAATAGTCATCATTCACCAATAATTATATTTGATGGATAGGGTTTAAAGGTGTTTAGATAAGAGTATGATTGAATTGAAGAGCTTTTATAAAGAAGTATTAAATATAAATGAACCTCATAGCCGTCAAATTGAACTATGGAATGCTTTCAAAGAAAACAGATTTCCCATAATCATTAAAGCCCCGACAGGGTCTGGCAAAACAGAAGCTATAATCGCCCCTTTTCTTTATCAGTTTTTAGAAAAAGATTTTCATGTTGCCCCGAGAATGATATATGTCCTGCCCATGAGGGTTCTGGTAAACAATGTTGTTGAAAGAATTAAAAAATGTGCCTGTATGGTCTCCCCTTATATTTCTGTAATAATATCATTAAAAACCGCTGGAGCCAAAGAGGAGGTGCAAAGTGAAGGGCAGGATTACTGATATATTAAAAAAGCATTTACCCGAGATAAAAACAAGGTTTAGGATAAAGAATATAGGCGTCTTTGGTTCTCAAATAAGAGGTGAAGCCAATAAGAAAAGTGATATTGATATACTTGTTGAATTTGAAAATGGCTATAAAACATTCGATAATTATATGGATCTTAAATTCTATCTTGAAGAGTTATTGGGTAGTAAGGTAGACCTTGTCCTTAAAGATGCGCTGAAAGAGGAGCTGAAACCCCATATCCTATCAGAGGTTGTCTATGCCTAAACGTAATCTGGTATTGTTTTTAAATGATATTTTCAAAAGTATCAAAAAGATTTGGTGATACATTGAAGGAATGGCATATGATGATTTTACTAAAACTGATTTACTGGTGGATGGAGTGGTAAGGAATCTTGAAATAATAGGTGAGGTAGCAAAAAAAACATACCTTTAAGCTTCAAGGGGAAGTATTCTTCTATTGAGTGGAAAAAGATTGCAGGCTTAAGGGATATATTGATTCATGAAAAAAATCATGAAAATTGAGAAAACAGAAATCTGGATGACATGCGAAAAACCATTGCAGTTAATTGATGGACAAGCGATCCGGGGATTTTTTGGGAACATGTATAGAAACAGACCTGAGTTCCATGGTCACATAGGAGGTAGGTTAATTTATAGACACCCGCTTATTCAATATAAAGTATTTGGCGGTTCTGCTCTTGTTATTGGTTTAAAAGAAGGCGCATATCTTCTCAAGGCTGTTCCAAAAATTGAGTACCTTAAAATTCATTTTAGGAAAAACCCCATTGTAAAACAAAACACAGTTAGCATGATGATTCCCTATGGTTTAACACAAGAAATGATCTCCTATACATTTCTCACACCGTGGATTGGTCTTAATGAAAAAAATTACAAGCATTATTTACAATTAAAACAGGAAAAAACAAACATATCTAATTTTCTTAATAAGATTCTTATTGGTAATATTTTATCAATCTGCAAATCTGTTGGTTATACAGTTGACGATAAAATATTGGTAAAATCAAAGTTAGCCAATTTACGTAGCATTGAGGTTAAAAAAGATGTACAGTTGACTGCTTTTGAAGGTGAATTTGAGACAAACTTTTTAATACCAGACCTATGGGGCATCGGTGGAAAAGTTTCGCTTGGCTATGGGACAGTTAAGCTTAAAAATGGAGGCAAAACACAATGAAGACAATAGAGATGGTCTTTCCAAAATTAAACCATTTCTGGCTTGATTCAGGATTATTAGGACTTACTGTAATTCTCAAGGAAGTTGACAACAATATAGAAATAACAATTAACGATATGGGCTTGACTTTAAAGGGAACAGAAGCTGAAATACAAAATGCTCTCAAAAAGACTTATGATCTCCTGGTAAAACGATATTATGACTTGTCAACAAAGAAACAAAGAGACGATACCATTTCGTATAATTTTTATTACGATAGCAAAGAGAATAAGTTTATAGCTTTTCCAAAAAAGAAATCTGCTGGTATTGCTGAACTTATATATAACAAAGCGCCTCGACCTACAGGCGGTTCAATAACATGGGAAAAAAAAGAAAAAAGAGAAGTGCTTATAAATAATAAAACCGTCAAAAGAACTCGAGGCACCCTTCCATCCTCCCATGCGCATCTTCAAAAAAGGCTTGATGAATTCTTAGATACTCATGGTTTAGATGTAACGACCTCTGGTTTGCTCATTGACGGTCCTAATATGGTACAACCTAATGTAACTATACCTAATAACTTTTTTTCTACTAAAAAAGGACAATGTTATTTATGTGGAGAAGAGAGTCCTGTTTTAGAAGATGCTGGTCAGACAATATTCCCTTTTATTACTGGATCCAGTGGGCTCTTAAATTTTAATACGTTATGTGGGAAACCAGAAAAGATTTGTTGGAAATGCGCTTTCACAGGCAAATTTGCACCTGTAAATGGGTTCTATCTATCACAAGGAGACAATCTCTTTGCCTTTTTCCCATACTCTGTCTCTTTCGAAAAAATGCTGGATGTTTACAAACCTCTTCAAGACGCTAAATATGAAGATCCCAATCTCTTTAAGAATTTCAAACATCCTCTTGGATTTGAAAAATACGAAGATGGATATTTTCAGAAACCCTTTGAAGTGGCTTTTGCTTTTTTTTATACGCTATACAGAAAGGTTTTACTTCATCAACAGGAAGATAAAGATGATAATATATTGAACTGGGAAGAGATGTGTAATCTTACAATCTCAAGGGCTCCATTGGAATTTGTAGTACTTCATGCTGAATCAAAGGGGCAGACATCTATGGGCAAAATGGTTTGGCACTTTAGAGACTCTGTTTATTTCTTCAGATTGATAGAACATATTGAAAAATCTGAAATAAATATTAAAGAAGTAATGAGACTACTTATCGATTTTTCACAGAAAAATGATAACAGAACCCTTATTAGGAACATGGTGTGTGAACGAATACTAAAAAAACAACCAATACTTGATTTAATCGAAACTCATATTTTTCGCGCAGAAATAACTTATATTAAACCAATTTTTGATTTCTCTATTAAATACGAACCCATAATTAGAAAGGAGGGTAGTTATATGACTATTGATGCACAGGAAGCAGCAGTTACTCTTGGTAAAAGGATAGGGATGACAATTGCTGAGAATGGTAAAAAAGGTGACCTTTTTGCTTTAAGGAAGGCAAGACGAAAGACTGATTTCTTGAATGAATTAAACAGGTTACAATTTAAATGTGGTCTTGTAGTGCCTCCTGAAATATATGAAGGAAAGCTTACTGATGAGAATTTTATAGAATTTAAACAATTTTGCATGATAGCAGCATTAAACAGTTTTTATGCAAAAACGCAATCAAAATAAGGAGGAAAAAGCATATGAAATCAGCAAAAGCATTGACGATTACCTATTTAACCCCGGTCTCTTTTGCAAGCCTTAATGGCTCGGATAAGGAGGCAGATAATATTTCAAATATCAAAAAAATTACACGAGAGACAGAACAATTTCCCTATGTTTCAGCACAGGCAGTAAGACGAGCATTAAGAGATCAATTAGCGGTTATGGGAAGGACTCTCTCTGAGGGTGTAGCTGCAACAATTAAAAAAGGAGCAGCCACTACTCAACAAGACCCCGAAAAATATATAGATGATGACCTGTTTGGTTATATGGGGACAGAAAGTGCAAAAGAAGGTGAAAAGGGTAGTTCTACTAAACGGACATCACCTGTTAGAGTTTCTCCTCTCGTATCTCTGCATAAATATGAAGGAGATTTGGACTTTGCAACCAACTTTATGGGGGTAGAAGCAGGTGGAGATCCTAATATATTTGAGACAGAAATACATTCAGGACTTTATAGAGGAACGATACTCATTGAGTTGGATAGAATTGGGTGTAGAGAAGGATTTAAAACAGATTTGCCAAACGATGAAAAGGCGGCAAGGGTGAAAGATTTTCTAACTGCTTTTAAAAACTTGTGGACATCAGGAAGACAGACAAGATTTCTTGCGGATATATCTCCTAAATTTATTGCGGCAGCTATGCTAATCACAAAAAATCCTATATTCCTTGAATCAATAGTCCCAGCAAACGGAGGAGTTAATATTGAATTGATTAATGAAACAGTAAAGGACTACAAAAACGAAATAAAAGCAAAAGTATTTGGTGCAAGAAAAGGATTGTTTACTAACTTACCAGAAGAAACTGTTTCAATTGGCGAGGCTTTTGAGAAAATGTTTACCTGGGTTGATGAATACTATAAATAAAGGGGGCGTTGTGTTTGCTTTTATAGTAAAAGGTTTTTCACAGACAGCCTCTTTTCGAGTGCCCGAAAGTCATACTTTTCAACAAACTCTTCCGTTGCCTCCTGTCACGGCTTTAACAGGATTAATGGGGGCGGCAGTGGGGCTTGATTTTGAAAGTGCTATGAAGTTTAGAAAACAGAATAATATTCTATTTGGTGTTATTGGTTCGTATAAGGGAGAGATGAAAGACCTCTGGAAATACAATAAAATAAAGTCTAAGGAGTCTTTGAAAGATGTATTAATTAGAGAGTTTTTAACTGATTTTTCAATAACTATTGCCATTGCTTCAGAATATCAGGCTGTTTTATCAGAGCTAAGAGAATGCTTTTGCAATCCCAAATACGCCTTAACTCTCGGTAACAGCGATGACCTTTTCAAGATTACATATGTAAGTCCTGTTGTCAAAGCAGAAAATGTTGAATGCTCAACCTTCGAAAATACGGTTCTTGCTGGTGATAAGACATTAGAATACGAGTCGGCTATTGACTTAAAAAATACCCCGATCACATACAGGGTAAGAGCTCCACAGGTCTTTATTCTTCCGACCGCCTTTACTTTTAAAGGAGAGGAACGAAGAGTTAGCAAAAGAGAACAGTTTACGTTTGTCGGCTCTCCAATAAGACTAAAAAATCCTTTATCGGTCTATAAAATTGATGATACTACATTTTATTTATTATGATTTTTTATGCAAAACCAGACCAAACTTATGAAGAACACCTGGAGGCGGTTTATACTGCGTGGAAGGAGACCGTAAGTGCTAAATACCTTTTAATTGAGCGAGTTGCAAAAAGATACGATTTTTCAGTTGAAAGATTTATTAAGGGCTCTCTTTTGGCTGTTGCTTTTCACGACATCGGAAAGATGATTGAGCCTTTTCAGGAAATGATGCAGTCAATCATTTATAACAAACCTTTCGATAAAAATAAAAATTACCGCCATGAATTAGTTTCATTTGTATTTGTATCAAAATACTGGAGACATATAAACAAAGAGGTGTATTTATCCGTAATCCCTTTAGAGGCTCTTGCTGTTGTCGGTCATCACAAAAGCCTTGATTCTGACCTGACATCATTTAATAGAGAAAGTGTTCGGAGTGCACCTGCGATAATACCTGATGGTATCAGTATGGCAATAGAAATTGCCAAAAGTTTATTTGAAAAAGAAGGGTATGCATTGCCTTCTGTCGAAGAAATTAATGTATATGAAGATCCTTTTAAATCATTGTCAAATTTAATAGCAAGCGGAATCTTAAGTAAAGGAATCGAAAGAGACGGAGAAGAAAAGTGTAGAGCCATTTATTTTCTAATAAAAGGAATTCTACATTATGCCGACTGGTATGGCTCAGGGCAAAAAAATGTTACATATAGTGTTAAAAAAGACATTTCATTAGTTATTGATGAACTCAAAGAGCGTTGCAATAGGAAGGGTATAACGTTTACTGGGTTGAGACCATTCCAGTCTGCATGTAGCCAACATTCGGGGCATCTGATTGCCGTTGTTCCTACAGGCAGTGGAAAAACTGAGGCTTCTATCTTATGGGCACTGAAAAATGCGCAGGAAATGAAAAGTGCAAAGATACTCTACTTTCTGCCCACAATGGTAACGGCTAATAACATTTATGAAAGGCTATCTGATTTTTTTGGAAAAGAAAATGTGGGATTAACCCATTCGACAGCAAATTTGTTTTTACAAAATGACACTTCTGTGGAACCAGAAGAAGATAAATGGGAAAATAGACGTGATGTCCTTTTTAACCAATCCTTTATGAAACCAGTAACAGTCGGTACTATTGATCAGCTGTTGACAGCTGGATTTAATGCAGGTAGGTGGACCCTAAAAGAAACAAACGCATGCAATTCCATTATTATAATTGACGAGATTCATGCATACGACGGATGGACAATGGGGCTTATTGTTTCATCAATCAGGCATTTTTCTTCATTGGGTGCTCGATTTATGTTAATGAGCGCTACGATGCCAGAGCTGTTACAGCAATTATTGTCCAGTGAGCTTAAAAACGCGACAATTGTCAAAGAAGACACCTTCTTAAATGCCAAAAGAAGTAAATATTTTGTTTTAGACAATCATATAGATAATGCCATCAAAGATATTGAGAAAGCTGTATTAGATGGCAAAAGGGTTCTGACAGTTGTAAATACAGTTAAGCTATGCCAGGAGTTAGCTCAAAATCTATCGCATCTTAATCCAATTTGCTACCATTCGCAGTTCATATTAAAAGACCGTAAAGCAATTGAAAGGAAGATCATTGATGCACATTTTGTTATTGCCACTCAGGTAATAGAGGTTTCTCTCGATATTGACTATGATTGGCTTTTTACAGAATGTGCCCCTCCTGATGCAATTGCACAGAGGGCGGGAAGAGTGAATAGATACAGAGATCAACAAAGGGACAGCAGGGTATATATATTTAAAGCCTCAGAAAAAGGTGAAAAGATTTACAGCCAAATAAACTTTCCAAATTTTCTTGTCCGTTCCTTTGAGGCATTTAAAGATGCACCACAAGAGATGAGCGAAAATGACATTATTGGTATAGTGGAAAAAGTATATAAAGATTATCAAATAGAAAATTCTGAAGCTTTTAAAGAAGCTGTTCAGCAATATAAATCATCTCAATCTAATAGAAATATGATTTTTGATAGTCGCATCAAAGAAGATAAGCAAGAAGTTACTCGTCAAGCCAGATACGAAACGGTTTCTGTAATACCAAGATGCTTTAGAGATGAAGTGTTAAGTCTAAAACCGTCAGAACGACAATGGTTTGAGGTAAAGATCCCAGCATGGTATGCACGTAGACATAAAGAAGAGATAAAAGGAATTACTTTTTGTGATGTTGATTATGACTCTGACATTGGAGTCATATTTACTCAAGACAAAGAAACTTCAAGCATAATTATTTAGGCACGACCATGCTTGGTTTTTTGGGCACTTTTTTAGTGAATTTCGAAATACCAGACTACTGGGGCATTGGAAAATCTGTGTCGAGGGGTTTTGGAACAGTGGTAAGACAGAGTAAGTAGCCATTGACAATATGAAAAGATTATGTAATAGTAGCTATATAAATAGCTACCTGGAGGTATAAAATGAAATTTGCCAATGTGAGAGAACTTAAGAACAAGACATCAGAAATACTGAGAAGTGCAGAAAAAGAGGCTGTTATCATTACATCCAAGGGCAAGCCCCGAGCATTAATTACCGCAATATCCGAAGAAGACTTTGGAGACTATCTAATTGAAAATAATCCTAAATTTATTGAAATCCTTGAAGAAGCAAGAATGGAATATTACAGCAAAGGAGGAATATCCCTTGATGCCTATCTAAAATCCAGAGAAAAAAAACATGGAGACATTTAAGATAATACTCTCACCAAAGGCACAGAAAGACCTTGATAGATTCAGAGTTAATATCTGTAAAAAGATAAGCAAAGATATAAGGATACTCGAAAACAATCCATTTCCAAGAGGGAAAATGATTAAAAAAATAAAAGGCAAACACTCTGATTTTTATAGATTGAGAATGGATAAATATCGTGTAATTTACATGATTGATGGACAGCACGTTGTTATTTTAAGGATTTTGAACAAAAGGGATACAGAGAGGTTTATTCAGTCATTGAGCTGAAATCCATCAATGATGAATTTCTATATTCTACGAGTTATCCACATGGGTCTGGGGATGTGCAAAAGAGTATGAGAGTTTTTTCAAGGATCTTGATATGCAACTTGTAATAAATACATATGGTTGCTATTTAAGGAAAAATGGAGAGTGTTTTCTCGTAAAAAACGAGGACAAAGTATTTGAAGTATCTGTGAGGAAAGTAGATAGTATTATGATTACAACAAGCGCCTACCTATCCACAGATGCCTTGAAGATGGCCATTGAAAATAATATCGACGTCATTTTTCTCGACGAATACGGTAACCCCTATGGCAGGGTATGGCATTCAAAACTTGGCAGCACTGTCCTCATAAGAAGAAGACAGCTTGAGATAAGTTCCATGAAGGAAGGATTCGAGCTTGCAAAGAGCTGGGTTTTAAAAAAGATCGAGAACCAGATAGATTTTATAGAAAGGCTTGCAAGGCCAAGGGAGGATAAGGCTGAAAGATTAAAAGAACTGGCAGAAGGATTGAAGGAGGCAAAAGAGAAGATTGCTAATCTAACAGGGACAATTGAGGAGAGACGAGGGACGATAATGGCATTGGAAGGTGCTGCCGGAAAGATATATTTCGAAGCATTAAGCCTCTGTATGCCAGAGAGATTCAGATTCAATGGAAGGAGTCGAAATCCTGCAAAAGATGAATTCAACACCATGTTAAATTACGGGTATGGCGTTCTGTATTCAATGGTAGAGAAGGCATGCATTATTGCAGGTCTTGACCCTTACATTGGATTTCTTCATACTGATAATTACAACAAGAAATCACTTGTCTTTGATTTGATTGAGATGTTCAGGATATTTGCAGAGGAAACAGTTACATATCTATTTAGCGGTAGAAAGGTGAAGGTAGATTACTTTGATAAAGTAAAGGGTGGGTTTACCCTTAATAAAGATGGCAAGGCAGTATTGATTGAAGCCTTGAATAAAACATTTGATGAGACAGTGCGATATAGGGGGAGAAATATCCAGAAACGAAATGTAATTCAATTTGAATGCCATGCAATTGCTAATAGCTTTATCAAAGGGGGGTAAAATGATTACCTGGGTCATCTACGACATATCGAACGATAAAGTCCGCAATAAAATAGCAAGATTCTGCAAGGAGTATGGTCTTTATCGAGTCCAGAAAAGCGCCTTTCTGGGCGATTTGAATAAGAATACAAAGGATGAACTACTTCTTAAATGCAAAGAAGTTACGGATAAAGAGACTGATTCTGTTTATGTTTTCCCCATGTGTGATGATGATTTCAGAAAGGTAAAGATGATTGGAAAGGCATTCGATAAAGATTTAATTTCAGATGAAGTAAAAGCAATGTTTATATGATAGGGTAGAGGGCAGAAAATAAAGAAAATATTTAAATTTAGTTTATGAAACTCCTGCAAGACGAGATGGTATAATGTTTGAAGACTCTGATAGCCTATATTCTGAAATCTATGTTACCGCCTCTGTGTTGCTTGAGTATCTGTTCTGTCCCAGATTTATCTTTTATATGAATTGCCTCTGTATTGACCAGAATGAGGATAAACGATGGAAGGTGCTGAAAGGAAGGGAGGTTCACGAAGGAAAAGAAAGGGCAAATATAGATTACCTGAGAAAAAGAATAGGCTGTGTTGATAAGGAAATAGGCGTATATATGTCCTCTGAAAGGCATAGGATACATGGCGTTGTTGATGAAGTCTTGACCTTAAACGATGGGACAATGGCGCCCCTTGACTATAAGTATGCTGAATATCATGATACTATTTTCAGGACACAGAGATACCAGTCTGTATTCTATGGTTTGCTTATTAGAGAAAATTATAATAGGGATGTAAAAAGAGGATTTATATGCTATACAAGAAGTAAAAATATGTTGAAAGAAGTGATTATTACCGATAAAGATATTGATGAGTTGATTAAAATGATAGAAGAGATCATCGATATAACACAGAAAGGATATTATCCAAAGGGGACAAAGTTTTCTGCAGCTTGTATTGACTGTTGCTACAGAAATATTTGCGTTTGAGCTGTTCTTTGACAATTAAATAAGTTTTTCATCCTTGCATGATGTGAATTTATATATTAAAATCACTGTAAATATAGAAAGTTCTTTGAAATCAATGTGATAAAGTATGAAATTTTATGTAAAAGATGCAAAAATAAGGATATTTTTTATATGAAAAGCGCTGATTTTTCAGAAAATAAGCAATACAAAATTAAGAATATCGCGGCTATTGTAGAGGATTTTTTAAATGCGAGCTGTCGAAAAGGCAATTCCATTAAAACAAGGATTGAAACCATAATGCGTGATGAACTATTCTATCATCAAATTCTGGTCGAAAAGGCAATTCCATTAAAACAAGGATTGAAACAAAGAAGAGGCAAGAGAAAAACCAGTTGAAGAGCAGAGTCGAAAAGGCAATTCCATTAAAACAAGGATTGAAACTGTTTATCTGCACGATGATGATGCCGACCAGGAAGTAGTCGAAAAGGCAATTCCATTAAAACAAGGATTGAAACTTGTTTTCTAAAAATCGCCTCGCTTTTTCCTCGGCAGTCGAAAAGGCAATTCCATTAAAACAAGGATTGAAACATCGTGTAGTCCAACTCGATCCATCATCAGATGATTGTCGAAAAGGCAATTCCATTAAAACAAGGATTGAAACTTCAACTTGCCTTAAAGAGGGTGGCCCTTGAAAGACGTCGAAAAGGCAATTCCATTAAAACAAGGATTGAAACATGCAGGTATGCCATGAAGTTTTATTGCTGATTCAGTCGAAAAGGCAATTCCATTAAAACAAGGATTGAAACCTCATTGAAACAACTGTGCAGCGGCAATTCCAGCCGGTCGAAAAGGCAATTCCATTAAAACAAGGATTGAAACCTATTATTATAAGTGTCTTAAGTGCAAAAAAGAAAGTCGAAAAGGCAATTCCATTAAAACAAGGATTGAAACCCTAATGCTTCGACAGAATAATCCCGTCCATTTCTTGTCGAAAAGGCAATTCCATTAAAACAAGGATTGAAACATTAATATCTCCTCATCTATGTTTAAGGCATAAATATAGTCGAAAAGGCAATTCCATTAAAACAAGGATTGAAACTTATCAATATTAATCTTTTGAATGGTTCATAAGATAGTCGAAAAGGCAATTCCATTAAAACAAGGATTGAAACCCTCCTTATTTCAATTATTCTTTTTCCGTAATCAGGGTCGAAAAGGCAATTCCATTAAAACAAGGATTGAAACCATATCGCTTATTAGCGAGACCGATGGATCGTGCGGTCGAAAAGGCAATTCCATTAAAACAAGGATTGAAACCAGCATCTCTGGCAGATATGACTAGTTCTATTCTACGTCGAAAAGGCAATTCCATTAAAACAAGGATTGAAACATTGGTGCTGGCACCTTATTTGGTATTACAATTTCACGTCGAAAAGGCAATTCCATTAAAACAAGGATTGAAACTTGGCTAATTCGTGAGGTCGACGATGGCAAAGAAAGGTCGAAAAGGCAATTCCATTAAAACAAGGATTGAAACAACGCCACGGTAGCTCATTCTGGATGGTTTGTTGGAGTCGAAAAGGCAATTCCATTAAAACAAGGATTGAAACAAGAGAGATTGTATATTCAGAAACAACACAACCTTGTCGAAAAGGCAATTCCATTAAAACAAGGATTGAAACAACGCCACGGTAGCTCATTCTGGATGGTTTGTTGGGTCGAAAAGGCAATTCCATTAAAACAAGGATTGAAACTCTAAATCAGACGCATCTGTAACTGTGATTATAGTTGTCGAAAAGGCAATTCCATTAAAACAAGGATTGAAACTGCTTTGCTTGACAAGTCAAAAACAGGTGGTGTGCCGTCGAAAAGGCAATTCCATTAAAACAAGGATTGAAACGAATGCGTGTGGCTATAATCAAGGGCAATTATATGGTCGAAAAGGCAATTCCATTAAAACAAGGATTGAAACCCAGTTCTCATGTTTCAACGACAATGACCCTAATAGGTCGAAAAGGCAATTCCATTAAAACAAGGATTGAAACATCGTGTAGTCCAACTCGATCCATCATCAGATGATTGTCGAAAAGGCAATTCCATTAAAACAAGGATTGAAACCTTTGCTTGGCCTTGGCGGCATGAGAACATACGAAAAGTCGAAAAGGCAATTCCATTAAAACAAGGATTGAAACGCCATCTACAAAATATCTTTTTTTCAATCACTTCATCGTCGAAAAGGCAATTCCATTAAAACAAGGATTGAAACTGGATACTATATATATTAGTAACAGGAGGTAAATTGTCGAAAAGGCAATTCCATTAAAACAAGGATTGAAACAATATAATAGATTGGCGCCCGTATACATTCTGGAAGGTCGAAAAGGCAATTCCATTAAAACAAGGATTGAAACATCTCAACGCCTCATCAAGAAAAAGTAGAGTCTCAAGTCGAAAAGGCAATTCCATTAAAACAAGGATTGAAACTATACCATATGTATTTTGTCTTCTTTTTCGTATACTGTCGAAAAGGCAATTCCATTAAAACAAGGATTGAAACTCCTTAAGTAAAATAATTCCCTAAACAAAATGTTCGTCGAAAAGGCAATTCCATTAAAACAAGGATTGAAACAAAAATCAACCATCAAATCCACTACAAGGTTAAAGTCGAAAAGGCAATTCCATTAAAACAAGGATTGAAACTGAACAGTAGATTTGCTCCAAAAGATACCACCGTGTCGAAAAGGCAATTCCATTAAAACAAGGATTGAAACTATTATTCGACTTCCCCTGGTGCTTTTGTTCGTTGTCGAAAAGGCAATTCCATTAAAACAAGGATTGAAACCAACCCGAAGGCCGAGCTCATGAGCAAGAAACCAGGGTCGAAAAGGCAATTCCATTAAAACAAGGATTGAAACCTCTTAAAGTATTCAATGGCCCTCTCTGGAGGCAGGGTCGAAAAGGCAATTCCATTAAAACAAGGATTGAAACCGTATGTATCCTTAGAACCACACTTCGGGCATTCTTTCATGTCGAAAAGGCAATTCCATTAAAACAAGGATTGAAACTGATTAAGTTAGCTAATTTTACATTACACGACCAGAGTCGAAAAGGCAATTCCATTAAAACAAGGATTGAAACCTGAATTAAGATCTTGGTTTTTTCAAAACCACTTTCAAGTCGAAAAGGCAATTCCATTAAAACAAGGATTGAAACAGGCTTACATTCCCGCGGGCTCCCCAGATTTTTTTAGTCGAAAAGGCAATTCCATTAAAACAAGGATTGAAACAAAAAATAGGAGATTTAAAAATGGGTGAATTTAAAAAAAGTCGAAAAGGCAATTCCATTAAAACAAGGATTGAAACAACCAAAAATCGCACTACCAAAGGGGTTTGTTCTCGTCGAAAAGGCAATTCCATTAAAACAAGGATTGAAACATATATTATGATATGATAAGTATAGTTCTTTGAAAATGTCGAAAAGGCAATTCCATTAAAACAAGGATTGAAACTCGGTGTTCCGTCTTTATTCGAGGTTAGCAAAATAGGTCGAAAAGGCAATTCCATTAAAACAAGGATTGAAACTTCCATATACGAAACCACAGACCAGCAGGGAAAGCTGTCGAAAAGGCAATTCCATTAAAACAAGGATTGAAACCGATTACGAAACGGTCAATGAGTGATAACAAGAGTGGTCGAAAAGGCAATTCCATTAAAACAAGGATTGAAACATATCCACTGATACGTTTCCTATGCTCCCATTTGACGTGTCGAAAAGGCAATTCCATTAAAACAAGGATTGAAACAACAATGTTAACGTAGCCCTTTTGGCTCGGGATGCTGGTCGAAAAGGCAATTCCATTAAAACAAGGATTGAAACCCTCCTTATTTCATATATTTTTTTGCCATAATCGGGGTCGAAAAGGCAATTCCATTAAAACAAGGATTGAAACTAGACTCTGAAAAGTGCATCCCACAGTGTTGAAGCGTCGAAAAGGCAATTCCATTAAAACAAGGATTGAAACCCGGACAGCTGATCTGTCGCCGGCACACGTATCGCGTCGAAAAGGCAATTCCATTAAAACAAGGATTGAAACTATATTCCTTTGATTGTGCAATGTTGTCAGCATATGTCGAAAAGGCAATTCCATTAAAACAAGGATTGAAACACTTTAGAAACCAGGCACTATCTCGACGTGCCGGGGTCGAAAAGGCAATTCCATTAAAACAAGGATTGAAACAAGAACTTACAGGAAGCTTCGGGGAAGGGTTTGATCGGGGTCGAAAAGGCAATTCCATTAAAACAAGGATTGAAACCATTATAGGCCGACAGGAGGGCAACAAATATGACGGGTCGAAAAGGCAATTCCATTAAAACAAGGATTGAAACTTGCGTCTTCCGGTTTCAGTCCTATGGCGTACTTTAAAGTCGAAAAGGCAATTCCATTAAAACAAGGATTGAAACACGGTGTTCGATATGAATCCATCAGTGTATGTAATAGTCGAAAAGGCAATTCCATTAAAACAAGGATTGAAACTCGATCATCTCATAGGTAAGGAAAGAGGATGCTTCATGTCGAAAAGGCAATTCCATTAAAACAAGGATTGAAACTCATACACGTTGTAGTTGCGAGTGCCATCAAAACTGTCGAAAAGGCAATTCCATTAAAACAAGGATTGAAACTCAGAAATATTATCAAGCATGAAAACAGGCATCCAGGCGTCGAAAAGGCAATTCCATTAAAACAAGGATTGAAACATGAATACCGTGTAGGATTGACCGATATTGTCAAAGGTCGAAAAGGCAATTCCATTAAAACAAGGATTGAAACAACATATATCCGAGATCGGCGCCGGTCTGAACAATAGTCGAAAAGGCAATTCCATTAAAACAAGGATTGAAACAAAAGTATCTCCCGTTGCAGGTGAAAAGGGGTGTTGTCGAAAAGGCAATTCCATTAAAACAAGGATTGAAACTTACCTCTTATCCCCCCGCCCTCTCGGGCGGGGTTGTCGAAAAGGCAATTCCATTAAAACAAGGATTGAAACCTTCCCATACATAGGAGGCGGTAAATTCGGTACCGGTCGAAAAGGCAATTCCATTAAAACAAGGATTGAAACGCTATGGCAAAAGAACTACCGGTATTAATAGAAAGTGTCGAAAAGGCAATTCCATTAAAACAAGGATTGAAACCAAGTTTACCGTCAACACAAGCACACTACTAAGCTCGTCGAAAAGGCAATTCCATTAAAACAAGGATTGAAACTTTCTTGACCTAAAATAATATTGTCAGTTGAACATGGTCGAAAAGGCAATTCCATTAAAACAAGGATTGAAACTCCAACTCTGCTTTGAGTTCTTCATTAGACTTCTCCAGGTCGAAAAGGCAATTCCATTAAAACAAGGATTGAAACATATTAATGTTTACATCTACGTCAACAGTTCTCGATGTCGAAAAGGCAATTCCATTAAAACAAGGATTGAAACACAATTCCTTGATTAGCATCATCTGTGAGCTGGATTGTCGAAAAGGCAATTCCATTAAAACAAGGATTGAAACTTTAGTAAGTATGCATCAGGTAGCGCTGATGCCCATAGTCGAAAAGGCAATTCCATTAAAACAAGGATTGAAACACGGAGGCGGAAAATGAACAAACTAAGAATGAATAGTCGAAAAGGCAATTCCATTAAAACAAGGATTGAAACTGGCAATGTATGGCATAATGGCAGGCTTTGCTCCAGGTCGAAAAGGCAATTCCATTAAAACAAGGATTGAAACCTAAAATGGAATCCATCAACAAAAAAAGAACAAGTTGTCGAAAAGGCAATTCCATTAAAACAAGGATTGAAACTCGCACACATAGAAGTCATCTTTAATGTCGCACTTTGTCGAAAAGGCAATTCCATTAAAACAAGGATTGAAACTTTTAACCTCTTTGTGATACTTGCACTTTTCCAATGTCGAAAAGGCAATTCCATTAAAACAAGGATTGAAACCACACGAACACATTATCACATTATCACATTATCAATAGTCGAAAAGGCAATTCCATTAAAACAAGGATTGAAACAATTTTCGGACGTTCGATTCTGTCAGCTCTATGGAATGTCGAAAAGGCAATTCCATTAAAACAAGGATTGAAACCGGAGAATCCAAATACTGACGATTGCTTGTTTTTGGTCGAAAAGG
>Ga0116145_1001760_pt1 | contig 20915 bp, 15 predicted proteins | sample AD_JPNHG1_MetaG_FD_89747 | JGI IMG/M metagenome (GOLD analysis project Ga0116145, IMG submission 89747) | Active sludge microbial communities of municipal wastewater-treating anaerobic digesters from Japan - AD_JPNHG1_MetaG | ecosystem: Engineered > Bioreactor > Anaerobic > Digestate | place... | reverse complement strand
TGACAAATGCTAACAAGTATGCATTTGATAAAAAAGCGACAGGTAACGATGTAGTTATTGAACTGACTGAAGTTGATGATTCCCTTGCAATGGAAATCAGAAATAACGGTAAACCATTTCCCAAGAACTTCGACAGAGAGAAGTTTATATCCAAATACTCGACAGCCGATTCAAGCAATGGCAGTGGTTTAGGCGGTTATGACATACACAGAATTGCAAGTGATTTTAATAACCCGGATTGGATACTATCATTGAACGAAGACCCTTTCTTTTTGGTGAAGTTCAAATTCCAATTTCCAATCAAACTGGTTAACTAATTATGGAGGATATATTTTATAATATTTTGTGGATAGATGATGAGCATGAAACGCTAACAGGAACTAAAGGCCGTGCGAAAAGAAACGGAATAAACCTGATAGCATTCAAATCTTTGAATAATGGTATGGATGAATTAGAAAGGAATTATCCTTTTTATGATGGAGTGCTACTGGATGCTAAATTCTTTGAAAATGAAGATGATGTAAAAGGTACGGAAGACACCTACAATGTGCATAGAGCCAAGGAAAGATTACTCCAACTTAAAAAGAAATTTAAAGTATTTGTGCTTACAGGTCAAGCCGAAGCTTATGAAGACAATACCTTCAAAAAAGCTTTTACCAAGGTATATAAAAAAGGTTCTGACGAGGAAATTGACAGACTGTTTTCAGATATAAAACTTGCTGCTGCAACGCAGGAAGACACCCAAATTCGCCACAGTTATAAACGAGTGTTTGACGTATGCACTGAAAAGTACATTGGTGAACTTGCTGGACAAGATATTTTGAACCTCCTTAAAGTCAACGATGAAACCAATATTGACAATCATTTCAACGCAATACGAAAAGTAGTCGAAGACCTTTTTATTGCATTCAATAAATTTAATTTGCTTCCTGCTGAATTTGTTACTCCTGGGGTTGCTTTGAATGAAAGCAGTAAGTTTTTGGCAGGCAAAGGATCTGATGGTTCTCTTTTTTCCGAAAAAGGATATCAGCATTTATAAGAAACACATCTATCGAAACAAATTGCCCTCTACTTGCGCAGCATTTTGTCAGTAACACAGGCAGGCTCACACAGATCAGAAATTGACGTACACGTAAGAACTATCAAAACTCCGTATCTTCTGAAAAGTGTATTCTTTCAGTTATTGGATGTGCTGGTATGGTTTAAAATGTATGTTGATTCCAATCCAAAAACCGAGAATTGGTTAAAAGTGGAAACCGCTGCCGAAGCAGCTGAACCAGCGGCTGAACTCATTCATGGCAAGGTTATCAACATTCATCCCCAAAATGGTTTTGCATTTTTCAAACCTGATGCCATCGGTGATAATATTTTCATCCCACCGCATTTGGTCACAAACCATTCGCTTACAGAAGGAATGCCCGTGCAAGTGGAAGTGGAGGAATACACCGACAACCGCACCAACGAATTAAAAAACAGAGTTAAACGAATTGAAATGCGACCATAAACACCTATGACATTTTGCAAGCACATCGCCAAAGCCGCACATGCCTACCAGCAACCCAAGCTTGCAAAAGAGCCGTTTTTTGCCAACGCACTGACAAAAAACCGTATTTTGGACAATTAAATTATTTAGAGATATAAATGACCTTTAATGAAGATTCAAGAGTAAAAATTCCTGCAATCGTGCATCTGACACGGCTGGGTTACTCTTATTTGCCTAAGTCAGCAATTGCAAACCTACACACCGACACCAACATTTTCAAAGACCAGTTCAAGGCAGGACTTTCTAAAATCAACGACAGGGAATTTACCGACACCGAAATTGATTCCTTCCTTTCAGAAATCAACATTCAACTTGACAACAGCGACCTTGGCAAACGCTTCTACAAAAGTTTGCTTGGAGATTTTGCCTGTAAGTTAATTGACCTTGAAAATTTTGAAAACAATCTTTTCCATGTTGTAACCGAACTTACCTACAAAAACGAAGAGGAAGAATTCAGACCTGACATCACTTTGCTGTTTAACGGAATGCCGTTATCATTCATAGAAGTGAAAAAGCCGAACAACAGAGAAGGAATTTTAGCGGAACGAAACAGAATAAATGCTCGCTTCAAAAATCCGAAGTTCAGCAAGTTCATGAACATTACGCAGTTGCTTGTGTTCTCAAACAATCAGGAGTATGACGAGGAAAGTATCACACCCATACAAGGTGCGTTTTACGCAACACCTGACCCCGAACAGGTAAACTTCAATTGCTTCAGAGAAGAAGAAACTGCAATCATTCACAGTGTGCCAGCAGAAGATTCAGAAATTGAAAAACAAATTTTGTTGGACAACAACATTGTTTCCATTCTTGGCAATTCAGAATACAACACAGCAAAAGATAACAACTCCCCTACTAATCGTGTGCTGACTTCGCTTTTCAGCAAGCAGCGTTTAAAAACAATTTTGAAATATGGTTTTGCGTATGTGAACAGTTCCGACAAAATCGGAAACCGAATGGAGAAACACATCATGCGTTATCCTCAATTGTTTGCGACTTTGGCGATTGAGAAAAAATTAAATCAGGGAATCAAAAAAGGAATTGTTTGGCATACGCAGGGAAGCGGTAAAACCGCTTTGGCGTATTACAATGTTTCCTATCTCAAAGATTATTTTCAGAAGCAAAACACCGTTGCAAAATTCTATTTCATTGTTGACCGTTTGGATTTAGCACAGCAAGCCAAAGAAGAATTTGTTGCAAGAGGTTTGACAGTTGAAATGATAAATTCAAAAGAGGATTTCATCAATAACATTAAAACCGCAGGTGCAACGGCAACAAATGTTGGAGTGCAAACGATAACCGTTGTCAACATTCAAAAGTTTTCTGATTATTCCATTGCCAATATTTCCGACTACAACCTGAATGTAAAACGCATTTACTTTTTGGATGAAGTTCACCGTAGTTACAATCCAGAAGGAACTTTCTATGAGAAGTTAGTCAACTCCGACAGAGAAGCTATTCACATCGGACTTTCGGGAACCCCTTTAATCACTGGTGATTTCAAGAGCAAAGAAATTTTTGGCGACTACTTCCACAAATACTATTACAACAAATCCATTGCAGACGGTTACACTTTGAAACTGATTCGTGAGGCGATTGAAACAAAATTCAGAACCGACATCAACAAAGTGTATGATGAAATTGTAAAGCAAGGTGAGTTTACCAAGCGTGATGTTTTTTCTCACAAGAAATTTGTTGAGCCATTGGTTGATTACATCATTGCCGACTTCAAGAAAAGCAGAGTGATTCACAATGATAATTCCATTGGAGGAATGATTGTTTGCGATTCATCCGACCAGGCGAAAATGATTTTTAAATTTGTGCAGAAATACAACGATGCAAAAACAAAACTTCGCCAACTGACAACCGAACCGAACACACAATACACTATTGCAGCAGAACTGAAAGAAGAATATCTGAATGCAGAAGATGCACCGATAACAGCTGCTTTGATTCTGCATGATGTGGACACCAAACAAATTCGCAAAGACAACCAAACCGATTTCAAGCAAGGCAAGATTGATTTGCTGATTGTGTTCAATATGTTGCTCACCGGTTTTGATGCAAAGCGATTGAAGAAACTTTATCTCACAAGAGTAGTGAAAGAACACAACCTCTTGCAGACGCTCACACGGGTGAACCGACCTTACAAGAATTTCAAATATGGTTATGTGGTTGACTTTGCCGACATCAGAAAAGAGTTTGACAAAACCAACAAAGAATATTTCAAAGAGCTTTCGGCTGAGTTAGGCGATGAAGCAAAAGAATATTCCAACCTGTTTAAGTCAGCAGAAGAAATAGACAGAGAGATTGCGGAGATAAAAGAGAAATTATTTCTCTACGACTTTTCAAACTTAGAGGAGTTTCAGAAAATCATAAGCCGGATAACTGACAAGAAAGAAATTACCGATCTGAAAAAATGTCTGGAGAATTTAAAGAGTTTATACAACATCATCAGGATAATGGGTTACACCGAACTGTTGGACAAGTTTTCTTTTGACAAGGTGAACAAGTTGTATAACGAAGTTGCAAACCGCATTGACATCATTAACCTGAAAGAAAATCTTGAAGACGCAAACGACAACACAAACTTGTTGAACATTGCATTGGAGAAAATGCAATTCACTTTTCGCAAGATTCACACACACGAATTGCAGATTGCAGACAAATTCAGAAGCGAGTTGGAAAGAGCAAGAAAAGAATTGGAAGGAAACTTTGACAAGAAAGACCCAAAGTTTATTTCCTTGTTTGAGGAACTGAAACGATTATTCAAAAAGAAAAACATTGAGGAACTTGATTCGGCAGAAATGGACACAGCTATAAAAGATTTGAAAAACATTTACGAACAGGCAAACGCATTGAACAATAAGGATGCACAGCTTGCAGCCAAGTATGAGAATGATACCAAGTTTGCCAAGATTCACAAACGCATCAGGGAAAATAATCTGCCCGTGCTGAATACCGATACCGAACTGCATGAAGTGCTGCTTACCATCAAACACAAAACAGATAAAACCGTTATCAATAATCAGGCAATATTAAACAACGAGGACTTTTTTACAGAAGCCACGAAGCGAACGATTATTGAAGTAATGGAAGAAAAAGGAATTAGAAATTTAGAGTTGGTGAAATTTATTAACCAAACATTAGTTAACGAATATTTTGAACAACGCAAAGCTGCATAGGCATGAGTAATATTCAGAAAGATAAGCTGTTTCAATCCGTCAGGGAAATCGTTCTGGAAGCACGAAAAAATGTTTACCGGAGCAGCAATACTATTTTGTTGAAGATGTATTGGGAAATAGGCAGGCTAATCGTTGATGATGAACAGAAAGGTGCAAGCCGTGCTGAATATGGCAAATCAGTTTTGAAAAACCTTGCCCGGCAACTTACCCTTGAATTCGGAAAAGGGTATGATGAACGCAACCTCAATAACATGAGGGCTTTTTATAACTCATTTCAAATTTGGAACGCAGTGCGTACCGAATTAAGCTGGACGCATTACAGGATTATAAGCAGGTTGGAAAATGCGGCTAACCGCATAGCTTATATGAACGAGGCCATAGCAGGTAATTGGAATACCCGTACCCTGCAGCGAAACATTGACAGTCATTATTTGGGGCGACTACTGGAAACACCGGGAGCAACAGGCTCTTCAACGCCTGAACACTATATTAAAGACCCTTACATTTTTGAATTCCTTGGTCTTCAGCAAGACAGTACATTAAGTGAGACCGTGCTGGAAACAGCCCTCATCAATCATATACAAAGCTTCCTAATGGAATTGGGCAAGGGCTTCGCATTTGTTGCCAGGCAACAACATATTGCAACCGATACTTCCGATTTTTTTATTGACCTTGTTTTTTATAATTATTATTTAAAATGTTTTGTGTTAATTGACCTCAAAACAAATAAGCTCAGCCACGAAGCAATCGGGCAAATGGATATGTATGTGCGTATGTATAACGATTTGAAAAAAGCGGAAGACGACAATCCTACTATCGGCATCATACTCTGCACCGAAAAGGATGAAACCATTGTAAAATATTCCGTACTTGCCGAAAATGAAAAACTTTTTGCCAGCAAATACCGCCTCTACCTGCCGAAAGAAGAAGAACTAAAAGAACTGATTGAAAACGACAGAACAAAATTTGAATTAGAAAAATGACAAAGCATTTAGAACATACACAGAAAACAAAAGAACTGATTGACGGACTGAAAACCGTTTGCAGCAATTACGGATTGGCAAACACGGGTTACGAATATAAAATCATTACAGAAGTTTTTCTCTACAAATTTTTGAACGATAAATTTTTGCATGAAGCACGAAACGCCAACAAGAAATTAAAAGACAGCAAAAACATTGAAGCCGACATCCAAAGCATGACGGACAATGATTACGAATACATGCTGGAGAAAATAGGTGAACGAAGTGCGAAGCTGAAGAAAACACATTTCATCAGTTACCTGTTCAACAAACAAAACGAAAAAGATTTCTCCATCACCTTTGACACAACGCTAACAGAAATTGCAGCCACCAACATCAAAATATTTTCTGTTTCTACTATTGGCGGAGAAAGGATTCCGTTGTTTGAAGAACTATCTGAAAACATAAGAGAGAAAAACGAAAGAAGTCCGTTCTGCAAAGCCATTATCAACAAATTGGTGGCGTTCAGTTTTGAACCCGTGTTTGAGGAGAAGTATGATTTCTTCTCCACCATTTTTGAATACCTGATTAAGGACTACAACAAAGACAGTGGACAATATGCAGAGTATTACACACCGCCAGCCGTTGCAAAAATTATGGCACGAATACTTGTGCCAAAGGAAACCAAGAATGTGTTGCTTTACGACCCAGCCGCAGGTTCAGGAAGTTTGTTGTTGAGTTTGGCTCACCAGATTGGAGAGGACAAATGCACCATTTATTCGCAGGACATTTCACAAAAGTCGTCAGAGTTTTTGCGATTGAATTTAATCCTGAATAACCTTGTGCATTCGCTGCACAATGTGATTAAGGGAAATACTTTGACAAATCCTTTTCATGTGAACGATGCAAAGGATGATTTGAAAAAGTTTGACTACATCGTAAGCAATCCGCCATTCAAAACTGATTTTAGCGATGACAGGGAAACACTTGCAAGCGATATTCACAAGAAACGGTTTTTTGCAGGAGTGCCAAGTGTGCCTGCTAAGAAAAAAGAGAGCATGGCAATTTATCAGTTATTCATTCAGCACATCATGTATTCGTTGGACAAGAAAGGAAAAGCAGCGGTTGTAGTGCCGACAGGTTTTTGCACGGAGAAAGCAGCCATTGGTTTAGGCATCAGAAAAAAATTAGTTGACAACAACTGGTTACATGCAGTGGTGCAAATGCCATCAAACATTTTTGCTACTACAGGCACCAATGTTTCGGTTCTGTTTTTTGACAAAGGAAAAAAGAACAACACCGCCATTCTTGTGGATGCCAGCAAGTTGGGAACAAAAGTGAAAGACGGAAAGAACCAAAAAACTTTATTGAGTGCAGAAGATGAAAACAAAATTATTGACACAATCAATAATTATGAAACAGTTGAAAATTTTTCAATTGTAGTTGAAAACGAAAAAATTAAAACAAGAAATTATTCTTTCAGTGCAGGGCAGTTTTTTGAAACTACGATTGAATACTCAGAAATAACTCAAGAGGAGTTTGAAAATAAAATGGAGGGCTTTGAAAACAATCTTGACTCTCTTTTTGAACAATCCAAAAATTTGGAAGAAAGTATTAGAAAACAGTTATTGAAAATAGAGTATGCACAAGCTGACAAAATATAAATTCAACAAGCTGTATGAAATGAGTTCTGGTATTTCATCAAAGCCAGAGCAAGCAGGACATGGTTCTCCATTTGCTTCTTTTAGCACTGTATTCAATAATTATTTTTTGCCTGATGAACTTCCTGATTTAATGGATGTGTCAGAGCAAGAGCAAGAAACATACTCTATCAAAAATGGCGATATTCTTCTTACAAGAACAAGTGAAACAATTGATGAACTTGCTATGAGTTGTGTTGCACTTAAAGATTTTCCGAAAGCCACCTTTAGCGGTTTCACAAAAAGAATCAGACCAACGCAAACAGATGTTACCTATCCCAAATACATGGGATTTTATCTTCGGAGTAATTTTTTCAGAAGGACCATGACGAACAATGCAGTCATGACACTACGGGCAAGTTTGAATGAAGATATTTTTTCTTACTTGGATTTATTGCTTCCTGATTTTGATACTCAAAAGAAAATTGGCGACTTTCTCTATCTGCTTGACGACAAGATTAAAATCAACAACCGCATCAACACCGAACTGGAAGCCATGGCAAAAACCATTTACAACTATTGGTTTATTCAGTTTGATTTTCCGAATGAAGAAGGCAAGCCCTATAAAGCAAGTGGCGGTGAAATGGAATACAATGAGAAATTGAAAATGGAAATTCCAGTTGGTTGGACTGATGGAAAGTTGAGCGAAGTTGCAAACATTACAATGGGACAATCACCTGACGGTGATTCATACAATGAAGAAGGAGAAGGAATGGTTTTCTTTCAAGGCAGCACCGATTTTAATTTTCGTTTTCCGCTTGTGCGTATGTTCACCACAGCACCTTCACGGATTGCACAGGAAGAAGATGTGTTGTTAAGTGTTCGTGCACCCGTAGGAACATTGAATGTCGCAAATGAAAAGTGTTGCATCGGACGAGGACTTGCAGCATTGAACAGCAAGAATGAAGCAAACTCATTCGTGCTTTACCTCATGTTTTATTTCAAAGCAATGTTTGATGTTCAGGACAGAACAGGAACAACATTCGGCTCAATTGACAAAGACACTTTGCATGATTTGAAATTTGCAAAGCCACCAGTTGAATTGCAAAAACAATTTCAAAGCATAGTCGGTAAATACGATAAAATGATTTTGACAAGAAGCAGAGAAACCCAAGAACTCATAACCCTTCGTGATTTCCTTTTACCGTTGCTAATGAACGGGCAGGTGAAGCTGGTCTGAACTATGATTTTTGTGATTGAATGAATGCAATGAAAAAATTTATGCCATCAACAAATATATCTAAAGGATCGGAATACAGATGTTTTAAAATCATAGAAATCAAAAGAATCAAATGAATCATAGTTAAGACAACATGATAAATGAACAATACAAATATTCTGAGTTGACATCCAAAATTATCGGATGCGCTATGGCTGTGCATAAGGCACTCGGGAACGGTTTTCAGGAAGTTATTTATCAAAGAGCATTGGAAATTGAAATGCGGTTGATGGGGATAGAATTTAGCAGGGAGTTTGAAATGCCAATTTTTTACTGGGATGAACAGATTGGGACAAGAAGGGTAGATTTCCTTGTTGAAGGTATTGTCTCCGTTGAGCTAAAGGCAATCACTAAACTGGAAGATGTTCATTTTGCACAGGCAATAAATTACCTTGAAGCATATAACCTGGAAATAGGATTATTGATAAATTTTGGCGAGACAAGTTTAAATTTCAAAAGACTGACCAATAAAAAATTCAAACCAATCAAATGAATCAAAAAAATCATGGTTCAGACATTTGCTGATGAACGGGCAAGCGAAGCTGAGGTAAAAAAATAAAACTATGGACAAAGAAACATTTACAAGCCAGCCCACAAACCAAAGCTTGCAAAAGAGTGCGCCTACCCACCCAAGAAGAATTTACTCACAGCATATTTATTTTTAGTGGAGTTCGTGATTGCTTCGCAGTTCAAAATATTTTATCCAACGCTTCAAAAAAAATTAAAACACCCGACACGTAAACCAACCCGACAACGACAACAAAACTCAACAATGACTATGGTTTACTGGGGCGGACGACAAGAACCACTGGCTATAACAAGCAGTTTGTCAAAATGGCGGCAGAAGTGCTACTATGAAACATTTGTGCTAAATTCAACGGTAGTTATTCTATTAAAGTTCAGTGCTAAAAATCCCCCACTGCACAAATCCCGCCCGTCAGGCTGTGAAAAAGCCAATTTCTCTTAAAATATTATTACTAAAATTATCACACAAGCATTTGTTTACATTTTAAGACAACTTCATATTGAAAATCGTCATGGATAAGTGAAAGATAAAATCACTTAACCTTTAACAGTTTTCTTGTGCTCACATTCTCTCCTGAAGCAATGGTCAGAAAATAAATTCCCGGGCTCAATAGTTCTGTATTTATTTTTGTCTGCGCGCTAATTATCGCTTTGTAAATTATATTACCCAACACATCAGTTAAAATTAATTGAGTTTGTTTAAAGTTGTCTGAAATATTTATCTGATTAACGAAAGGGTTAGGATATATCAACAAATCAGCTGAACTCATATTATGCACAGATGTTGTTGGAAACGCATATTTAACAAAGTAACCATCGCGTGAGCCGGCACTCACCAAGGTGTTAATTGCAGGTGCAGGATTAAAGTCAACAACCTGTTCAAAGCCACCACATAAAAACACTTCGTCAATGCTGTTACAGGTCATGTTGCGGCAGAATTCAAAGGCAGGGCTGCCACATCCAAAAGCAGAAAGATAATTCCCCAGAGAGTCATAATGTGCAAGATAGATATCAGCAAAACCATTACTATTCAATGATGCTACGGTTACATCCGGATCAAAGTCGGCAGTGTTAAAAAAATATCCACTCACCAATATTGAGCTATTTGAAAGTTCGGCAATGGTATAACAAATATCAGAACCATTTCCACCAATTCTTTTAGCAAAAACATAATTACCGCCATTGGTATATTTTGCAAAATAACCATCAAAGCTACCTTGTGCAATCAACGTCATTGTATCAGCATCAGGATCAAAATCTGCAAAGTTTGAAAACTGTCCACATGTCAGAATATCACCGTTATGATCAACTTTCAATCCAAACGGATAGGCATTTTCTATTGGGAAAGACCAATAGTAGTTTCCAAAATTACTGAATGAGGCAGTAAACGCTGTAAGTCCGTCAGCAAAAAGCGTATCGGGATTTACACCTCCGGAATCAAAAATCAATGTGTCTTCAAATGTACCTGTAAGATATGTTTTGCCATTGATACCGGCAGTGATGTTGTAGGAATGATCTTCTCCATTTCCTTTTAGTGTATTGAGCCAAAACAAATTTCCATTCGGATTAAATTTTCCAAAAACCACATCTGCACTTCCGCTGCCATAAAGTGGAGTAATTGTCAATCCATCATCAACATAGGATGAATCTGCAAATGAGCCAGCAAACAAAACCAAATAATTCTTATAGTCAATACGGTAAACATCATCGTTTAATGCACCACCAACGCCTCTAACCCATTGCAACAATCCTGTTGAGTCATACTTTGCAACAAAGCCATCCTGCTGACCTCTGTTGGTTGCTATCACAGCATTGCCCTTAGGATTAAAATCCGTATTGCTATTAAACACCCCACATAAGTAAATATTACCATACTCATCAACAGCAGGGTCTGTATAATTAAACTCCTCTCCTGCCCCACCAACATGAATCGCCCAAACAAAATTTCCGGCACTATCATATTTGGCAAGAAAAATATCATTACCACCATTGCTTGTTAATGTGTAGTTAGTTGTGCCCGGGTCAAAATCTGCAGTTCCTGAAAAATAACCCGACACAATAATATTTCCCATACTATCCAATGCAATTCCCATAGCATTCTCAAATTGTGTGCCTCCAACACGTTTGGCAAACTTATATTGCTGCGCTTTAATATCAGAAGCAAACAGAAAACACAAAATGAATAAAATAAAAATAATCAGGCTCTTTTGCTGCTGCATAACAGTTACTTTTGTTTTATCAGGTAAAGATATGCAATCAGCCAATTGTTGTCTGACAACTAAAGCATATTTTTGTAGAAACTATGGAGCATTCAACAAAAACTTTTGCACTAAAAAACGGATTACAGCTTGTTCTTACTTCTTTAAGCAACACAGAAGTTTCACATTGTGCACTACTCATAAAAGCCGGGACAAGAAATGAACAAATTCAACAAGAAGGATTAGCACATTTCATTGAGCACATGCTGTTTAAAGGAACACGCAAACGCAAATCATTTCATATTTTAAATCGTCTTGAAGTTGTAGGTGGTGAGCTGAATGCATTTACCAGCAAGGAAGAAACATGCATTCACGCATCTGTAACTACACCTCATCTTGAACGTGCACTTGAACTTATCAGCGATATCACCTTCAATTCTGTCTTTAATAGTCTTGAGATTGAAAAAGAAAAAGAAGTTGTTTGTGATGAAATAAGGTCATATCTCGATAATCCCGGTGAGCAGATTTTTGATGACTTTGAAGGCATCGTATTTAAAAAAAATCCATTAGGAAATCCAATCTTAGGAACAGAAAATTCTGTCAGAAACTTTAAGCAGAAAGACCTGATTGCATTTACACGAAAATTCTACATACCATCAAACATGGTGCTTTCTGTTGCCTCATCATTAAAAGCAGAAAAAGTAATCAGACAATTAGAACATCATTTCGGCAAGTATAGGCTTGCCAAGGTTGGCGAAAAACCAAAACCTTTTAAAAAATATACGGCTGAAAAAACAGCAGTAAAGAAACACAATGCGCAATGTCATTTTATTATGGGGACATTAGCACCTTCACTTTATCAGGCAGACAGAATGACTGTTTCTCTTTTGAACAATATTCTTGGTGGACCGGGCATGAACTCTAAACTTAACTTAGGTGTTCGTGAAAAATACGGCTACACGTATGCTATTGAATCAGGGTTTAACTCCTATACAGATACAGGCATGTTTCATGTCTATCTGGCAACAGATAAAAAATTCCTGAATAAAAGTATTGATCTTGCAGTAGCAGAAATGAAAAAGCTTACTGACAATAAAATAGGAACATTACAATTAAGTCAATACAAACAGCAACTGAAAGGTCAATTGGCTTTGGCAAAAGAAAACAAATCGAATGTAGTTATCTCTAATGCGCGCAGTCTTTTAAATTTTAAGAAAGTAACTACCTTAGAAGACATATACAAAAAAATTGATGCCGTAACTTCTTCGCAGTTGGTGGAAGCTGCCGCAAAGTATCTGAATGCAAAATCGCGCAGCTACAGTAGCCTGCTTTATGAAAGCGTTAGTCATGAGTAACAATACTGCCTCATTTTTGACACGCATTGTTGATGAACTTATTGCAACAGTTGATGGAAATAATTTTGCAGACCATACTGTCATATTTCCTACAAGAAGGGCTGCTTTACTTTTTAAATTACAACTTGCAAAAAAACTAAACAAAGCTATTTTATTACCTTCAGTATTATCAATAAGTGATTTTGTTGAATATTACATACCGCTGCGTGTCTCTGAAAAGAAAGAAATACTTCTTGATTTATATGCTGTTTATAAACCACATTTTCCTGATTATGATTTTACATCCTTTGCACCATGGGGTGAAATGATTCTTAGCGATTTTGATGAAATAGATCTTTACTTAGTTAATTACAAAGACCTGTTTGCAGACCTTACATCCTATCATGAAATAGACTCGGTTTTTCAGGGTGATGAAGAATTTAAAGAACAGTTGAAACCGTTTTTTGAATTGTTCATGGCAGATAAAACTTCTACGCTAAAACAAAATTTTTTATATGCCTGGCATGCATTGCCGAAGTTGTATAAAGAGCTGAATGAAGTATTAGAGAAAAACAATAAGACCACAGCAGGAAAAGCAATGAAGCAATTAGCTTTGTCGCCTGAAATATTTCTGAAAAATCTGGATTGCAGTAAGACTATTATTGCCGGATTTTATGCATTGGCACCTGCTGAACAAAAGCTGTTTGAATTTATCCTAAATGGAAAAGGGAAAATATTCTGGGATGCCGATGCATATTACACAAATAATACAACTCAGGAAGCCGGGCTCTTCTTCAGAAAAAATGTTTTAACTCAGAATAGCTTTAAATGGAAAGAAACATATTTCAAAGATGTACCTAAGAACATTAATGTAACCGGTGTGCCGCTCATCACAGGACAATTTAAGTTTTTGGCTGATCGTTTAAAGACTTTAATTGCTCAGAAAAAGTTCAATCCTGACAAGACAGCTATTGTTTTGCCTGATGAAAAACTACTGCCCTTGATGTTGCAATCATTGCCCGAAGATATTGAACATGTTAATATCACAATGGGGTTCCCATTAAAAGAAACTCACCTGTATCGTTTTATCGAAACATTAAATGCATTACTCAAACAAATTCCTAACACTTCTAAGCAGAAGTTAGTTCCTACCTCTGCATTAGGAAATTATCTTGCACATCCTTATGCTTCATTATTGAAGCACAACATGTGCAATATAAATGATGCAGGCTTAAGTATTCCATTGATTGAACTTCCTGAAAACATCAGTCAGTTTTTAAAATTACAGATTACCACTCCCGTTTTCGAGCGTTATATTCAATTGCTTACCATGCTTCATGATGCCATGGAATCTAAGCATCATGAAAAAGAAATTGCCGGATTTGTTTTAAATGAGCTTCTTGAACTTCGTACAATGGTGGCTCCTTATGCTGAAATTCTGGATGAACCATCTTTGCAGATGTTAATTTCGGAAATGCTCGACACAACGAGAATTCCATTTAGTGGGGAGCCTGTTATGGGGCTTCAGATTATGGGGTTGTTGGAAACACGCACACTGGATTTTGATAATATATTTTTTCTTAATGTCAATGAAGGCTCTGTCCCAAAATCAAATCGTCACCATTCATTTATTCCATTTACTATCAGAAAGAGTTTTGGGCTCCCATTGGTCGAAGAGCAAGATGCCATTACTGCCTATCATTTCTGGCGATTGATGCAGAGAGCGTCAGAAATTGATTTAATTTACAACACAGAAGTTAATGAGTTTGCCAGTGGCGAAAGAAGCCGTTATCTGTTACAGTTGTTTTATGAAATGAAAGCACAGTTCAGCAACTGGCAGGTCAATCATCAGATTATTACCACACCGCTTCATCGTTACAATTACATTTCCCCCGGAATTAAAAGAGATGAGCATCTGACAAAACATTTACTGTCAATGGTGGCTGAGAATAAATTAAGATTTTCTGCTTCTTCACTTAATAATTTTATTTATTGTTCGCTAAAGTATTATTTTAATGAAATTAAAAAAATCAGAAATCCGGATGATACTGAAGAAGAAATTGACAATAAAGTATTCGGAAAAATTTTGCACGATGCAGTCAGCAAAATTTATGCTCAGATAATAGATGTTGAGTTTGATAAAAACATTGCAGCACAACTCAGAAAATCTATTTCAACATTTGTAAAAGCATCTATTGCCCAAGAATATGATAAACATTATCATGGAACCGGATATACTGTAATCATAGAAAAAATAATCACCGAATACATCGAGCGTATCATAGCATCTGATCTGAAAGGTGTAACTTTTTCTCCTCATGAAATAGAAACAGAAAAAGTAGTTGTTTGTGATATTGGCAATGGCATTAATGTAAAAATTAAAGGAGTTTTTGATCGTATAGATAAAGTTTATGATGGATACAGAATAGTAGATTATAAAACAGGCGGTGATGAAGTAAAGGATGTAAAAAAACCTGATGATTTAATAACAAATCCAAACTACAAGGTTAATTTTCAGCTTTTTCTTTATTGCTGGTTGTTTTTAAAATCTCACGATAAAGAAAAAGTTAATGCAGGAATTTATCCACTCAGGCGAATGGAAGATGGCTTAAAAATGCTGAAGCAGGAACAAATAGCAGATCATTCAATGTTTGAAGAATTGTTGTTTACATTAATCAGAAAAATTTTATTAGAGTCTGATTTTACTATGACAACAGACACCACACGATGTAAGCATTGCCCTTACAAGGATATCTGCAACAGATAATCACATCAGTAATTTCTCAACTATGCGGTCCACAGGAAATGTTACTACTTCACCATTGAGTTCTTTCAATGGCTTCCAGAAAAAATGAATATTATTTGCATCTTCAGGTAAAATAAAATTCTCGCATAACACTTTGTAATAAACGCTGATGAGTTGTAATCCGGGATTGAAAGCCGATTCAATAAAAAAATCCGCTGTATAAAAATGCTCTTTAACCTCTACCTTTTGTTGGGTTTCCTCTAAAAATTCGCGCACCAAACATTCGCGCAGACCTTCACCAAACTCAAGTCCGCCACCTGGGAATTTGGTAAATTCTATTCCGCCTTCTTTTTCATGAGTAAGCAACACTTCTGAATTCTTATTTATCAGAATTCCGTAAACCCGTACTACAAATGGTTTCATCGTTTCAAAATTAGTCAAAAAAAAAGGTTGACCTTGAGATCAACCTTATTAATTATAAGCCTCTAAAATTATTTTGTGACAATTACTAAATATTTTGAATTACTCCAGAACAAATCAGGGTTAGTTATTTTCAAAGATTGATATTTTTTCTTGTCTTTTTCATAAGTATAAGCTGATGAAGGATGTGAAGACATTATCTTAACACTCTTTGTATTTAATTCTACAGAAGCAAACTGTCTGATGTCAACTTTTGTGAATGCTGAATTATCAATATCAGGGCTTATCGTTTTTGTTTTACCGATACCGATAAACCCACCTTTCTTATTCAGAATTTTTTTGTCGCGCAATTGTTTATAAGTTCCTACTGCATAATATGCAGTGTTAATCTGATTGACTTTTTCTTCAATAGTTTTATCACGCTCACCGATGGTTGAGTTTAATGTTTCGATATTAGTGCGTAAGCCGGTAATTTCAATTTTAGCATCACCAAGTTGATTGTTTAAGTTTGCGATCATAGAATCACGTTCGGCAATTTTCAGATTCAGTGAAGTAATCATTTTATTAAGCTGAGCACTTTTTACACCACTGTTTTTTAGTTTTCTTGTAAGTTCGGCAATACGCTGACTGTTCTGATCGAGCAGTGAAGCTATACTCTCCATATTCTTACGGATACGGTCTTTGACAGTGCCGCCCATTTCAGGGTCGCGTTTGCGATCAAGTGTAATAGCAGCATGAATCTGATTGATGCTGTCTAAACTTGCTTCTATTCCGTTGAAGTCGCCAAGGAATGAATCAATTGTGCTGTCTTTAAGAAAAGATGTGCTAATCAAAGAGTCACGTTCACGATTTAGTCTATCTACTTCGGGCTTGTAGTCTTTACAAGCATACATTGCCATCAATAGAAATACGACAGATAACTTAAGGAAATTTTTCATTTAATGAATTTTTAGTGGTTCTAATAGTTAGTTATTCCTGAAAGAGTATAATAATTGCAAATATAGATGCATCAAATCATCTAAGCATAGGCTAACAAAAGGGATTTAAACAAAGATATTCACACTTAACAGGTTCTGACAGTACAGGTAAGGCCAACAGAAACAATTTCTATCTGCTCCTGTCTTTCTATCCAACCGGTTTCAGCAACAGCATCAAACACCCTACCATCAACCATAATTTTTCCGGAAGGTCTGAGAGCAGTATATGCGGTTCCGCGCATGCCGGGTTGGATAGCGTCAATATCTGTATGTGCTCTGAACCCATGCTCAGAGGGTTGTGTAGTTTGGAGTGTCAATTTGCTTAGACGTTTTGAGTGATTTATTTTCCCAATAAAATAAAATATCAATAACACAGCACCAAACATGGCACCAAGACTGATTAAAATGCTTTGTGTTATTTGTTCCGAACTTGTGAAAGTAAAATCCCATCCTTTGTTATTGATCATACTTAAAGCAAAGCCCATTGTAGTGCAAATTATTCCTGCAATGCCTGCAACACCAAAACCCGGAATGACAAAAAATTCAAGAGCCAATAAAATTACTCCACTTACAAATAGCAATATCTCCCAATTGGCAGCAACCCCTTCGAGATATAATGGAGCAAAATATAAGATTGCTGCAACAAATGATGCTGCAATTGGAAAAATTGTTCCCGGGGCTTGAAACTCAAAATACAAACCGGCAAGCATAATCAGAATCAACAAACTGCTTAATGCAGGATGAATTAAAAAACTAATCGTGTTGTCAACCCATGAAGGTTGAAATTCAATAATTTTATCGTTATTCAGATTTTCTAACTTTAAAATATCAGCTTCTGTTTCAACAATGGCATTACAATATTTATTTGTCATGGCTTCTTCTGCTGTAAATGTCAGCACTCTGCCGCTGTCATTCACTCCGGGAATAACAACTCTTGGGTCAACCATAGCTTCAGCAATACGCGGGTCGCGATTTCTTTTCTCTGCCGTTGCGCGCATAATGCCACGCATATAGGATTGATATTTATCAGGTGCTGCTTCGCCTTGCTCTGTTACAACTGTAGCTGCGCCAATACTTGAACCACTGCGCATATAAATTCTGTTGCATGCTATTGAGATAAGTGCTCCTGCACTTGCTGCATTTGGGTCAATAAATACTACAACAGGAATTTTTGAATTCAGTATTGCAATTCTGATACTATCGGCAGCATCAAGCATACCTCCATAGGTGTTGAGGTGAATTAAAAATAAGTCTGCTTTTTGCTCATGTGCTTCGCGTAATGCCTTACTAAAAATGCGTGCCATACCTCTATCCACTTCCGACTGAAAATTAAACCTGTAAACAATGCCGGCACAAACATTTGTAACCATAAAAAACAATAACACTAAAGCTAAAAACAATTTTCTCATTTCATTTCTGTTGAATATTCAAAATTGCACAATTACAACTTACATCTGTCGTTTTGATGTTAATTAATTTGTTCAAAACCAATAAATGCATCTTCATTTACCAAGCAGTGATTTTTTTAGTATTGTAAAAATAAAAGTGATCGGGATGAAAATCAAAGTTTCTTTATTATTAGCGACAGCAGCACTCAGCCTTTCGGCTGCCGTTGCACAGGAAGGTTTCAGAACTATTGCAGGCAAAAAATGTCAGCTTTATAAAGTTGTATCTAAAGATACATGGTCGGGATTATCCAGAAAATATCATAAAGAAATTGATGAGTTAAAAGCTGTTAACCCGGGAATTAACGACCTTAAAATAGGTCAAATTATTAATATTCCAATTGAAAACACTGTTAATGACAAAAGCGAAAACAAGTCTGATACTTCTGCTGATATAAAAACCCGCAAGCCTGTTGCTACAATAAACACTCCGGCAAAAAGCAACAACAAGATACATGTTATTGAAAAAGGCGAAACACTTTTTGGCATTGCAAGAAAATATGATGTAAGTGCAAATGATATACGCAAATGGAATCATCTTGAAAATGATGGAATAAAAGCCGGCCAGAAATTAATTGTTTCAACCAATGAGAATATTACTGTAAAAACAGAAATTAAAAAGCAGGAGACTACAAACGAAACTATTCTGCAACCTCTTGACGACAAAAAGTTAGAAGCAAAAAACAGTGAAGTAAAAAACGACTCCAAGTTAATTGCAGAAGCAAGTAATAAATTAATCCCTCCATCACCTTCGCCCAGTGAGCTGGAGTATAAACCATTGCGCACCGAAGTTAAGCGTAGTGGTGGTAAGACAGGTGCAGTTATTGAAGTTAATGAAACAGGTATGGCCTCATGGATCAGAGATGGTGATATCAATCAAAGTAAATTTTATGCTTTACATCGCAATGCTCCTCCCGGCACCATAATTAAAGTCACCAACAGAATGAATGGCGATTATGTTTTTGTGAAAGTAGTTGGCACCTTACCCGACACTGGCGACAATGACAAGCAAATTCTTAAAATGTCGGAAGCCGCTGCAAAAAGAATTGGCGCAATAAATGAAAAATTTCAGGTTGAGCTAAATTACGGCACAACCAATTAATAGAAATTGTTGTTTTATAATACATTGACGTACGCACTGCCAGGCAAAAAGTATATTGGTTCTCCTCTATACCGGAACCAACAGTAAACCCTGTCGGATTTTACAAGTTACTTTTCTTATTTTTGCGGTTTATAAATAAAATTCTGCATAATGAAAGAAGTATATATTGTATCGGCAGTGCGTACACCAATGGGAAGCTTTGGTGGTAAACTGTCATCATTTTCTGCTACCCGTTTGGGTGCTATGGCCATTAAAGGTGCTATTGATCGCATCAATCTAAACCCTTCAGAAATCAAAGAAGTGTATATGGGTAGTGTTTTACAAGCCAATTTAGGACAGGCTCCTGCGCGTCAGGCGGCTAAGTTTGCCGGCCTGCCGGACACTGTTCAATGTACCACCATCAATAAAGTTTGTGCTTCGGGAATGAAAGCTGTTATGCTTGCTGCACAAAGCATCATGCTTGGCGACAATGATGTAATTGTTGCAGGAGGTATGGAAAGCATGAGTAATGTTCCTTTCTATATGCAAAATATGCGATGGGGAAATAAATATGGTGATGTTTCTGCAATTGATGGCCTTGCCAAAGATGGACTGACAGATGTTTATCATAATTATGCTATGGGAAATGCAGCAGATTTATGTGCAAGAGAATGTAATTTTTCACGTCAGGATCAGGACAGCTATGCTATACAATCTTACAAACGCAGTGCCGATGCCTGGGCTGCAGGAAAATTTAAAGATGAAATTGTTCCTGTTGAAATTCCACAGCGCAAAGGGGAACCGATTCTTTTTGCAGAAGACGAAGAATATAAAAACGTACATTTTGATAAAATTCCCGGATTAAAGCCTGCTTTCAGCAAAGAAGGAACAGTAACTGCTGCCAATGCTTCAACGATGAATGATGGTGCAGCTGCATTAATATTAATGAGTAAAGAAAAAGCAGAGTCATTAGGACTAAAACCTCTTGGACGTATCCGCAGTTATGCCGATGCTGAGCAAGCGCCCGAATGGTTTACCACTACTCCATCAAAGGCATTGCCAAGAGCAGTAGAAAAAGCAGGTTTAAAAATGACAGACCTTGAGTTTGTAGAACTCAACGAAGCATTTTCTGTGGTTGCCTTAGCCAACATGAAAGAAATGAAACTTGACCCTGCAAAAGTTAATGTCAATGGTGGCGCAGTAGCTTTAGGTCATCCATTAGGATGTTCCGGTGCAAGAATATTGGTTACTTTGTTAAATGTTTTAAAACAAAACAATGCAAAAATTGGCGGTGCTGCAATATGCAATGGTGGTGGCGGTGCCAGCGCTATGGTTATTGAAAGAATGTAACTGCTTTTTAACGTAATAATCAAGCGGCTGTTCCTGTTTCGGAGCAGCCGCTTTGTCTTTAAAACCAACTGAACCAAACAAAAAAATGAATACTAAATTCTAAAATCAAACTATCTTATAATGGCAATTTGTTCTTTGCTCTGAACCCCATCAATTGTAATACTAACAAAATACAATCCAACAGGAATTTCTGACGTATTGAGCCTAACCAATCCGACATCATTTTCAAC
>Ga0116145_1001755_pt1 | contig 20961 bp, 27 predicted proteins | sample AD_JPNHG1_MetaG_FD_89747 | JGI IMG/M metagenome (GOLD analysis project Ga0116145, IMG submission 89747) | Active sludge microbial communities of municipal wastewater-treating anaerobic digesters from Japan - AD_JPNHG1_MetaG | ecosystem: Engineered > Bioreactor > Anaerobic > Digestate | place... | reverse complement strand
TATCCTTCTACTCTGCTATCTCTTGCTGCCTCTCCGTCAAAATTATGTTTACAATCTTTTATTATTTTTAAGTTATCTACTTCTTCAAAAGGATAATATGCAATGACATCTTCACCGATTATTATTCCTTTTGCTCCAGATTGTCCACTTGGTATAATTATTAACTGTCCCATATTAAGTTATCTCCAAATTGATTTTGAAATTCCAGCATGGGTCTGATAAATCGCTATCTTTAATGGTCGGTGAATATATCTCTAAAACATCTCCGACTTCAAAAATAGTTTCATCACAAACAAATGTAGCATTAGTCACACCTGCTCCAAAAGTAAATGTTCCAATCTGAAATCCATTTTTCTTTATGCTAAATGTTGCTGATGCGTGCGGTGCGATTGCAACTTTTGCTTGACTACCAACACAATCAGCAGGAAGAATAAACTGCCTTATCGCTATAACACTAAACAATTTTAATCCTGCATCTGGTTTTCCTACATAATATCCTGCCTGGTCATATGCAAGTGTAGCATTGATTTTTGTAATTAACTCATCTATTTGTTCCTTAATAGTTTTTCCTTCACCTGCTCCCTGTTCTGTTGATATTCCTAATGCCAGTCGTCTGTTAAGTTCAATCACCATCCATTTTGTTTCAAAATCAACCTCATCAAAGTTTGGAAGTGTTTTATTCTCTTCTACTATTGCTTCATACAGTTCTCTTATTTGTGATACTGTTAATTTCTCTGCCATTATTCCTCCTCTGCTTCTGTTAATCCATGATATTTATTCCTCTCCTGAAATCACCGTTGGTGTCCAGATGATACTCACTTTTGACTTCACTGATGGAATATAACTATCTCCCCGCACATAAATGCCCCTATCATCCAAAATAAAGGAGTTTTCTTGTTTAATTACATCTGTTATATCACTTGCTCCTGTTTTCGCCTTATAAAGCGGGTTTTTGCCCGCAGAAAAACGGGTTATATTACTTGATACTGTTCCAGTATTATCAACTTCAATATAATTAGTTATATTCGGTTTTAATGTTATACTTCCTGCATCTACATCTATTAGTTCATTATTGCTATTTAATACTTTGCCTGCTCCATACACAAAAGATAATCCTGTATGTGTTCCTTCCACAAACCAATCGCCATATGGGTAAACATCTGCTATTGCTCCATCAACGGTTATTATTCTATAAAGATTATAATTTACATACACACCTTCTACCTTTTCATAATCTCCTGTTGTTATTTTGTATTCTCCTGTTTTAGTTATCTGTAAAAAATTCACTGTGTCATCTGGCAATTCAATCCATCCTTCTTCTATTTCTACCCAATTATCATTTATATCTTTTATTTTTCCATAATCTACTTTTACATATAATCCATTGTATTCATTGATATCAAACCAATGTCCTGTTTTTATCATTGTTACATCATACCAATACTCTCCAACAGGTAAATCTTTTGTGTCTTCTGTATGAATTAAAACTGCTAATTTACCAGGATTATCCACGCTTTCCCCTATTGCCTCAACTGTGCCATACAGTTCCAATAATGCCTCTGCTGTTTCGCTTTCCCGTATGGTTAAGATAACCTTCCTAATATCAGAGGTCATCAACCATCCTTGTCCTCGTGTATCCAAAGGTGTTACGAGTAAAACTACGCTTTCGCCTTTACTAATCTGAATGTCCATTTTGCACCTCCTTATTAAATCTTGCTATACAAAGTGCTGTTTGTTATATCTTCCCATAATAAATTTTCTTTGACAAATTGTGCTGATATTTTGTATACAACAACTTCTTCATTCAAAGATAGATATTTCAATACTCCGCCTAAATTCAAGTCAATTCCTGTATCTGTCTGATATGCTCTTCCGTATTCTGATGTCTTATCCATATTACCATCTGCCTGCCACACCCTTCCATAGATAACATTGATTACATCTGTTAACTTATTTCTTCTTATAATTTTTCCTGTCATAATAGAAGAAGTTTGCGGTCTATAAAATCCCCTTGCCCTATCAGACAATCCTGATACTCTTGAAACAAACCATCTTTGTGTATCTTTATATATTTTATCTAATAAAAGATATTTCCCTATTTTAAAATGCTTCAATACCATACCAGTCATTTGTGTTGGTAATGAAGTTATTCCATCCCGCAACCATCCTTCAATCTCTCGTTTATTAAATAATTCAGTCCCCATTTTTCTCCAGTTCACACGTGTGAACTATGTGTCCATATCAAATACTTTAACCCGTGCTGTTCCTTTTCTTAATTCCTCGTAAATCCTTAAATCCTTTGCCTCAATCTCGTTTAATGTCCTGTTATGAAAAGGTAATCCCTTGTTCACTGCTTGTTTTGCTCCTGCCTCTAATGAAGCGGGTATCTTCTGTAAATCAATATCTCGTTTCATAGTATCAGTCCCGTTATTGTTGCTGTGCAATCTATCATTCCTACATCTTTTGAATATCCTATTATCTGAAATAATTTCTGATCTAAAAAAGAATATTCACTATCTATCCATTTGAAAGTATTGAATAGTTTTATTTTATCAAAATAATCAGATGCATCAGTTATATCAAACTTTATAATGTAGTTTCTTTCATTAAATCGTTTCCATAATTTTTGTCCTTCTTTCTGTATTTTGTCCCAATCTGTTAAACTTTCATCTTCTTTGACAAAAGTATCATATCCAATTTCTTTTTCTATTGTTTTACTTTTCCATATTCCAACTAATTTCTCATACCTTTTATATTCAGAAGTATTTTCTCCTGCTCTACCCATCACATATATTCTTGATTTGAAAATATCGTTATGCTCATATTCTATGTTTTCGCAAGGTGCGATAGGGTCTCTTCCTAATGTTATATCTGCTGTTGTTTTTTCCTTTTTATAGTAAACATTTCCTTCATCTGTAAACAGGTTATATCCTTGCACTTCTGCTAATTTTGTTAATATTTCCAAAAAAGAAACATTCGGTTGAAATGTAAATGTTCCTTCTTTTCCTTCAACTGTATCAGGTAATCTTACACCTTCAACATCTGTATAAAAATATAAATTATTGATATTGCTTATTTCCTTCATAGCATCAACATCAGTTATTTTTCTATCATCAAAACTGATAATATATCCTGCATTTTTACTCAATGAAAATAAAGCAGTTTCTTTTCCTTCCAGTGAAAGAGATATATTTTCAAAATTATTTATCTTTATCATCGGTGCTTTAAAGATATACCCACCTACTGACATTGAAGTTTCTTGTCCTTTTAATTTAATAAAAACTTCTCCGTGCAATAATTTCTTTGTTATTACATCTGAATACATATTCTCAAAAGTCCCAAAACAATCTAATGTTATTGAATAATCGTTTATCTTTCCATTCTCATTTGCACTTACTGTTTCATTGTAGTTTATTATAGTTCCTTCAATATTGGAAGGTAATTCTATTTCCTCTATATCTCTTTGCTGTTTATCAATAATTTTTGTTTTCAAGAATGCTGGCGATTTTTCTGTATGCTCTTTTCTATACTCATTTAATCTTTGTGCTACTTCGTTATTCTCACTTAAAAATCCTGGCATAGGGGACCCTTCTAATTTTATTTCTGCATATACCTTATATTCGTCAGCACTATTTCCTTTTTTCATCCATTTGCTTTTTATCTCTGAATTGTTATCTCTTTTTCCACGTGTTATCTGTTCAGGGTCAGATAAAACATATCCAGTATTAAATTCTGGGGTTTTAATTTTTCCCTCTTTACTAAAAGAAAGTTTCTTTACTCCAAACAATGCTTGTCCTTTTCCTGATATCATCAATCTTGCTCCTTCTCGTAATATAACAGGATAAGTAATACCTTCTGGGGTAATGCCTATATCATAATTTTGACATTCCATAACAAAAGGATTATCTAATCCATTTATACCAAACTGAATAAATCTATCCTGTATCATTAACACATACACCTTTGTTTTTCCTGCCCATTCCACCACATCTTTTCCAGCAGATACTGTTCCCTGTTCTGATTGAGTTAATACCTCTCGATAAGGAGGAATTTTTCCTTCATCTATAATATCAATGAAATGTTGTATTTTAATATCACTATCACCTTTCAATGAAATATAAATTCCGTTGATTGGTTGTTTATCATTGTGAGGATTAGGATGCCATAGGTATAAATACAATTCATTTTCTTCATTCTCAGGAAGCATATTTTCATTTATCCAGAAAACAATTCCTTGATTCTCATTGAGTTTTTCATCTTTTATTCCACCATACAAAATCCATTTTGTCGCTGTATAAGGAAACCCTAAATCTTTTCTATACTGAACCGCCTTCTGATAAATCATCTGTCGCTTTGGTGTCCCCGCTATTGCTCGTAATTCAAAATCAGCATACCCTGAATAAATATAATTCTTTTTATCATCCAAACTGTCGTATAAATCCCACCAATCGCCCTTTACCACATTTACTTCTTTTTCTGTTCCCATTATTATTCTTTTTTCCTTTACTACTTCGCCCAGCATATCAATTGGTAAAATATCAGGTCTTAAAATAATTTGTTGACTGTTTCTATCGTAAAAAATCTTTTCGCTGTCTGTTTCAATGTTTTCTGTTCCTGTTTCCTGTTTTGTTTTATCCATTTCGGCATAATCTTTTGCCATATATTCAGCATAAAACCCATCCACAGTTATTAAGTTATTTGGAAACTGTTTCCATTCTAATTTAACTAAATTGCTATTTGTCGCCATTTTTTATTGTCCTGCTAATATAGGTTTCAATGCTGTATTTATTTTTTCGCCTATCTCATCCTCTTTTGTAACCTTAATATCCGCAAACACCTGCTGAAACCTCCCTACTTCGTGTCCTACTCGTTCAAGTCCTGTCATTCCCCACGCCTTACTATATGTTGCTTCTTCTGCTGTTCCCATTATTATTCCAGTTGCTCTCCGCTTTGCCTCTTCATTTGTTATTTCTCCTGCCATTAAAGCCCTTCTAATTTCATCTACTTCTTCTCCTCTTGCTAATGCTTCTTTTTGTGTTTGTTTTGATTGTATAAACCCTTTTAATTCCATAAGTAATTCCATCAATGCAACTGCACCTGCAAGCACTGCCATAAATTTCAACATCGCTGTTGTTAACATTCCAATACTTATTGCACCTGATGTTCCTAATGCTTGAAACCATCCTATTGCCTGTATTACAAATACACCTATATGCGCCAACTGTCCACCAAAGAAAATTAACCCTCCTCCTGCTACTAACATTACACTGCCTATTAAAACTGCTTTTGATATAAATTCTTTTAGTTCTGGGGATAAACCCCTAAACCATTCTGTAAGTGCTTGTATTTTTTGAACCCATAGGGATATCATAGGAAGTAAAGCGATTGCTATTTGATCTTTTAATCCTGCTAATGTTTCCTGCATTTTATAAGTTTCATCACCAAATGCTTTAAACTCTGATATTTGTTTTTCTGTCATTCCCCGCAATTTAAATCCTTCTTCTCCTAATCGTGCTATTTCTTCTTGCCCTAATTTCAAAAAAGGAACAAGTCCTGCACCTCTACGCCCTAATAGCGTCATAGCGGTTGCAAGTTTTTCATTCTCATTCACTCCTTCATCTGCCATCCAGCCAGCCATATCAAGAAGCACTTCATATGCACTTCTTAAATTCCCTTCACCATCAACAACAGATATTCCCATTCTGTCAAACTCTCTTTTGTATGTATCCATTCCTTCTGCGGCATACTGCATATACTTTGTTAGAATTGGAATACTTTTTGTCAATTCTTCAAAACTGGCGTGTTCCTGTTCTGCTGCATACCGCAGTTTTATTATCTCTTCCCCTGTCATTCCTGTTTGTTTTCTCACTTTATCTATAGCATTTCCAAAATCAGTAGTAGATTTAATTATACGTACCATAGCAGTAGTTCCCACACCTCCAACTAACATCATTTGTTTTCCTATACGAGAAAAGTTATCTGCTACTTTTTGTAATTTTTGTTCAACAGATGATAATGCTGTGTCTGTCTCATCTCTTGCCCCAATAATAACTTCAATTTTATTCTGTTCACCGCCAGTTAATGCCATTTCTTATTTTCCTTTTGTGAAAGTTTATAATTTGTTTCTCTCATCTTATAACCTTCATAAAAATCCATTACTTCTTCTATAACACTAATCGCTTCAACATCCTTTGCTGGCTGGTTCATAATCTCTGCTCCAAACTTCTTTATAAGCCAATGTTTTTCAAAATACCTGTCCACATTTACATTCTCAATGCTTTCATTTTCACCAACATTTATTCTTTTTATCATTTGTTTAATTCTTCTGTTTTTTTGTTTTCTATATTCTCGTTCACTCCATCCAAGTTGCTCGCAGGTCTGTCTAATGATGTTTTTTTTTCCGCATAATTCAATTCGTTTAAACTAATTGCTTCCTCCGATAATCTATCAAAATGGTCAGGGTTCATATATTTCAAAATATTCTTTTCTGATGGAGGTATCATATTTCCATTATTATCTGTATAATTCCAAGATACCAAAGAAGATGCTAACATTTTTAACTGCATTGTCCCTATTTTCACATTTCCCAATGCATCCACACAACTATCTTTGATTGCTATTTTTTCTGCTATTCCAAACTTTCGTAATACATACTCCTTATCATCCAGTTTTATTATTTTGTCATCTTCCATATTTTCTATCACCTCCCAGTTCACATATGTGAACTCGTTTTATTCAATCTTAAAACTTACATCTGAAACATTATAAACAAGTCCAAAATCAACTATATCTTCCGCATTCATATTGCGAGGACTATCTCCTGCTATTAAATTGGTTAAAGTTATAGTAAATGTTTTTGTTCCTGAAATTGACTTTGCTACAATTGTTGCTGATGCTAATTTCGCAAGTGCATCTCCTAATACATCTATTCCAGGATCTTCATTAAACTTGATATTAACTTCTGCATCAAAATATCCTTGTGCTAAATGTGTTGGAAGCCGTGAAGTCCCTTTTGCACTATACTTTGCTGTTAGGTTGTTTTTCAATGTTATATCCACACTCTCAAAATCAAATGTTGAAGGAAATCCAGTCAAAGATACTCCTGTTCCTATAAATGCATCTAAAACAATAGGTGCTTTAACAAGCGTAGATGGGGTTACAAATGAATTGGCTGTCCAATCAATACTGCACATAATAGTATCGTGAACAGGAATAGATATTTTCAATGAAGTTAAATATCCAGTGTATCTGCTATCTCCATCATCTATTTCAACCTCTTTCATTTTTCCTGTATCTGCATCACTTAATATACAATCTAAAATATCTTCTAATTCCACTGCTAATGGAAAATCCTTTATACTGCCTGTTATCTCAGCATTGCCAGGAAAAACATTATACGCCTTTCTTTGTCCAGATGCGTGAATAACTTTTCGTTCTGAATTCCTTGATACATCACAGAGTGCAGGTAAAAGTATGTCTGTTCCGCTTGGTAATATCTTCACTGCACATATTTCAAGAATTGTGTCTTGATATGCCATTTTTCATCCCTCCTGTTTTACAAGCAACCTGGTAATCCAAGATTGCTGTATCTTAAAAAAAACTGGTAATGTTTCTGGTAATATATACAATCCGCCTACTGACCTTAATACTCCTGGAAAACTACTTAATGTAGGATATGCTCTAATAACATTCTGCACCTGTCCTAAAATGTCGTATGCTTCTAATCTTGTTTGTTGGTATGTCTTATTGCTAAATTGATAAGTAATAATAAGAATATATGTCATCAGTTCAGACGCTGGCTGGTTTCCTGTCGCTCTTTGCACTTCTGATATAGGGAAAATATTTCCAACTAAAATGCAAGGATAAGAAAAATCAGATGGCTCAGTGTCAAGTATAAAAACAGGTTCTTCTTGTCTCCACTTCACTGTGCCATCTGTTATTTCGCTCCAAAATGTTGTTGTCCAGACAGGTTCTTTTTCACCGCTTGTTCCTGCCTGAATACACCTATAATAACTGCCATTAGAAACAGTAGGTTTAACTAAATTGTTTTTTGAATATTCCTGTTTTGATTTCCACACCGATGGGGTCAGTGCAGAATTCAATAATGTCTTATATTTTTCTCTTAATGCTGTATATTTTGTTAAAAAAAGTGTTGTGCTCATATTATTTCCCTATAAATCACTGTCATTTCTACTATTGCAAATTTCCCAGTCATATCAGGAAAATCTGCTATGCTTGGGACTGATAAAGAAAAATGTAAACAGGTATTATCTAATGACGGATATTCTGCATACAATGTATCTTTTATATCACCAATGAAATCAAGTATTCCTTTATTTGTTTTATCCCCTATCAATGCTTTTTCCCTATCTCTAATTAAAAGTGCTGGAATTATCTGTATAACAAAACTATTTTCCTGAATATTTCCTTCTAAAATACTGCTCATTCTATCTGATGTTGTCTCTAACACAATACAAGGATAACTATCTCCATATATCTGTTGTCTATCACCCATAAAAATATTGTTGACATATGTCAACTTGCTACTTTTCTCCAATAAATCTTTTGTCTTATTCAGAATAGTTTCACTATCCATATTTTATTTTTCTCCATTTGCTATTTTTACAGATATTTTCACTGCTTCACCTATCATCTCAAAGATTTTATCTTTAGTTTCCTGTAATGCTGGTTTAATATAAGGTCGTTTCGGAATATTAACTGATTTCTTTAACAGAAAAATAGGGACAGGGCTACCGCTTTCTTTTGAAAAAATAAACAGGTTATTTCTTATTTTTCTTACAAAAGTGTCTGCCCATTGTCGTGCTGGTTTTCTAACAACTCCTGCGGGTGTCATTGCATCAGATAATGGAATAGTAAGATACTTTGCATTTTTTGCCCGTATTGTTCCTCCTGTCTCGTGTATAACAGAATACACAACAGGAGTTCCTACGCTTCCAATAAAAGATGTTCCTTTTTCCTCAACCTTGTATCCTATACTATCCGCTAATCGTGCTGTTCTTCGCTTTAATACCTGTCCTGATAGTTTCTTATCCTGAATATAGTTCATAAGATATACAGATGATTTTTCAATTGCTTTTCTGCGTTCTATCCGTAATGATTGTTTCATTTCCTTTATTCTATTTGAAACCTCTGATATTCCTTCAATTTTCATATTCACGCCCATACATTTCTCCTAATCCTGTTAAAATACTTATAACTTTCACCATCCAGAAAATCCTTTGTTAAATCAACAATCTGTTCACCTGTTCTGCTTTGTGTTCGCAGATAGTTATATCGCAACACTACCTCATCAATAATTGCCCTTTTAAGCCCATCAGGTGCAGGATGAAGTGTAGTATCATATCCTGCCTTATAAATTATTTCTATATTCAATGTGCCTTCAGGAAATCCTACACTTGAATAAATCCCGCATAATCTATCGTGTATCTTAAATAATGATAATGACTGCTCTACATCTGAAAACTTTACTTTATCAATAGACCAAATTTTTATTCCTTTCAGTGGGATAACTGATACTTCACTGTTCCCATCAAAAATTTCTGTATAAGTTCCATACTTAATATATGTGTTAGTATATCTTTCTACTATTTCTGTTATAGCGTTGATTAAATCTTCTATCAGCGATAAATCAACATCTGCCATCATTTCAGGTAATAAACTTTTTTTCACATCATCAACAGAAATAATCATTTTTTATCCTTATGTTTTCTTGTATGTGCAATTAAACCTATTTTACTTTTTGCCTTAAATCCACATACATCGCATACAAGATTATTATCTTCTTCTTTTTTCACATCTGATTCTTTAATCATCTTATCCTTATGTGGTTCAACAACTGCCTTTACCTGCTGTTCTTCCTGCTGTTCTAATGGAATAACATATCCTTTTAACTGTCTTGCTCTTTCTTCTGTTGTCTCAAAAACACTTCCAACTATCCGCAGTCCATTTTCATATATTTCCTTAATCACTTTAACAATCATTTTATTCCTCCCCTGTTCTTTCTGTATACCCTTATTTTTATTTTCCTCATAGCACGCCTGAAACAAAAAATCATACTGTTTCGCTATCTTTTTAATATCGTGATATTCCTCTGCAAACTTTCGCCCGTTCATTTTCAATCTATGATATAATTCTTTATCATTTCTTAACTTTTCAATACACTTCTTTACGCTTTCAACTGTTCGTTCACAGAATAAAACATTTTCATTATCCTCTAACATCTCTCCGTGAAATCCAGCCTCTTTTGTTGTAATGACTGGAATGCCTACGGATAAACTTTCCATTATTACATTTGAATTTCCTTCACCCTTTGTCGGATGGACTAAACAGGATATTTCACTGTAAAACTTCTCTCGCATCTGGTTATGCGGTATCTGTCCATTACCATATAAAGCAGTTTTCAAAGGAATATTCAGTTCTTTACACGCCTGCTCTACAAAATCATATCCCTTATAATCTCTGTAAGAAGGATGACTTATATTTCCCACAAATCCGACTGTAAAGGTTTTCGGTATCTTTTTTATTACGCTCCAATCATCTAAATTTAATCCATTTGGAATAAGGAAGGTATTAGAATTTGCAGTTATCGCAATATCATAAAGAAACTTGTTTGTCGCAATAACCGCAAAACATTGCCTCATCTGTTCTTTCAGTTCTTCCATATTCCTCCCCTCATCATTAAATGTTTTATTTCCTCCTAATCGCACTATTGTTTTGTTATAATAACTTTTATGAATTGTTTTTAATAAAGTTATTTGTTGTAATAAGATAACATCATATTCTTCCATATCTGTATTTATATTTGAATGTTCTGATGTAAAATTGTGTTCTGGAAGTTCTTTGAATAACTGCTTCGCTATTTCTGACCAGGACCAAACTACCCCAAAGTTTTTATGCAGTATATTCATAATCCTAATGCCCTTTTACTGTCCAGATGTAAAATTGCATTTTTCTTATCCTTTACCTGTTTTAATTCCTTCAAAGACATTGCCATAACTATATCTGCATCTATGCTATTTGATATATGCTCATATTCCTGCATTTCTTTTTCAAAATGTTCCATTATGTTCTTATATGCCCAGTCAATATCACTTACAAGCCATCCTATTTTTATTTTCATTTTATTCCTGTCGGGTAAGGGGTAGTCAATAAATATCTATCTGCTTAACTACCCCTATACCCTTCTTTTCAAATCTCCTCTTGACCTTATGAAGTTGCCAATTTCAGCACTGCAAAAGCACTGGCTAATGCAGGTTTGAAATCGTGCCTTACTTCAAATCTTATGAACCTCATATTTTTTTGATAAGCACTTACTATATCGGTAAGTTTTCCATCCGTATACACCCCTAATGTTGCCTCATCCGAAGGAAGAATATCAAGTTCTTTTCTCTGCCCGAAGTAGCAGTTCCTTAAATTCCCAAATACTGCCACCACATCTCCTGCTGATGGTGTAGCAGAGAAAGCATCAGATGTAATTATAGGAAATCCCCACAAGGAAGCAGGTGCTCCTTCCGTAGGTTTCTGGACAATATACTGTCCTTGTTTATCCTGCAATTGCTGTAAGACACCTACTAATCCCCTGTTGCAATAAAAACTTGCTCCTCTGGCGGCCGCATCGGAAATAGCATAAATCAATTTATTCAAGTCGTTTGCCGTAACCCCTGCAAGTGTTGCTCCACTTGCTATAACTGGGATAACTCCTACTGTATTTGCTATTCCCAAAATTGTTGCTCCATTCCCAAAGAAGCAGGATGTATCTTCCCGTTTAGCCAAACTTTCAGTGATTAACCGTGTTAGATATGCCACCATATCAACTGCACTATCATCAATGATATCCCTTGTCATTGCTGATATGCCCGCAGCAGTCCGTGCTACAAGTTCCACTATCCCAAAAGAAGGTTTTGTTAATGGCTTTGCTTCTCCTTCCCCGACATAAGACATATCCACGCCTGTTAATCCAGAAGGCATTTTCTTTGTTGCTGACTTCATTGGAACAGGAAAACATCCACGCCTTGCTACACCATATTTCTCAACTAATCTGAATACTTCCGTTGAAAATTCCACAGGAACAGTATATCCGCCTTCACTTCCTGTTGTTTCATTAAGCCAGTCAGATTTTGCAAGCGCATCAAGTGCCTTCGGGTCTCTGTATATTTGTGCTTTTGCTATCAAAGCAACCCGATTGCATACTTCTGACCAGGGAAGTTTTTCACTCTCTTCTTTTTTCTCCTGAGGAATTTTTGTCAACTTGTTATCCACCTCCCCAACCTTATCAATTAGAGGTTGAAGTTTTGCATCAATCTGTTTATTAATCTTCTCCATTAACTGCTCTACTGTCATACCCATTTTTTCTCCTTTGTTGCTGTATTAAATTACCTTACTATTTATTTGCCTGATATCTCCGCCAAAGGCTGATATCTCCAGCAAATCTAAACTTTACCCAATAAACTATTTATTTTTTTATCAACTACTTTACTTATTGCTTCTAATATTTTGTTTGCATCCTCATCAGACACATCATCAGTTTTAGAATTTTCAGGTTCATTCATACTATCAAGGTCTAATCCTTCAATCTCGTTTGTGTCTGTCTTTTTGATATTCTCCTCAACTTTTTTTTCTGCTTCTTCTGATGCTTGTTCCTGTTGAGTATTATCATTATTTTCTGCGCTGTCTAATACTTCCTGAATGAGTTGCTGTGCTTGTTTCAATGCTTCCTTGTTTCTCTTATTCAAGACAGCCCCTGTTTTCTGTTCTATCTTTACTTCTTTCTTTTTTTCTTCCTGAAACATCTTTTCTAATTCTTCCTGACTGTATTCTCTAAATTCAGGAGGTTCTTTATCCCATCTCTTATAATACGAAGCAAGGAAGTTATAAACTGATTTTCTTTCATTTTCAGGAATATCCACACCACCTCTTGCCCCTAACAATGCCGCCATTGCGGATGCAACTGCTCTCCAGACGGCTGTTAATTTTCCATCAATGATATCTGCGAAAGGAAGTTTATAACCTCCAAGTGTATCGGCTTTTTCTATGTCAACATAAACAAATGCCTGTTGATATTTTTTCCAATCAATCTCATCATTTGCACCTGTTGCCCACGCCCTCACTCTTTTTTCTGCTTCTGTTCCGTCCCACGCTCTGCCATCGTCCGCAATAGGAAGGTCTTTTTTTCCACATACCCGCTTCTCTAATATCTCTTCTAATTCTTTACTGATACAATCCTTCATTGTTTTTGTTTTTGCTTTCTGTAATGCAAGTGTCAACGCCTGTGGATTAGAAGCAACGGGGACTTTGCTATATTCCAGAAGTTGCCATTGAGTATAAATTCGTTGAGGTTCACCCTGAATATTATATTTTTCTATTAACTCTTTATATTTAGTCTCATCGTTTTTGTTATTTTTTTCAACCCATTGGATAGGAATAACTCCAACGCTGTTTGCTAATGCTCCATTCACTGATGCTTCATAAACATCCTTTGCAAATTCTGATTGGAAGTATTCTGTCTTGCTCATTATCCCTTTTCCTTGTTCTATCTTTTGCCATTTTGAAACTCCAATTGGAATACTTCTATAATCGTGTCCAAACAAAACTGTTGGGGTCTTGCTATATCCTGACAAATCGCATCCATCAGGAATAAGCACCTCATTATCCCTATCAACATCAATCGTAGAAATTATATCAAGAGTAGTAGGTTTTCCGCTTTCTTCCTCTGCCTTTTCGCTTTTACCTGCGAAGTATTTCCACTTGATTTCTGTTTTCTCATCAATCCCTTCAAGTGTTTTCTGAATTTTCTCAAACTTGTTTTTACTGATTGTTTCTTTTTTGTTTTCTAAATACTCTTTTACTGTGCTTATATTCTTATCCATCTTTTACCTCCTCCTGATTTCAATGTAAAAAAAACTGCATAGTTGACATATGTCAACTCGTGAATTTCACTCTTCACTCCAATCACCTGCGAGAATATTACATCTGCAATTCCCGCTCCACAAAACCTTTCCATTCCTTCTTGTCAATAAAGTATGGAACTTTTCAATATCAACACAATAAGCATAATCAGAATATTTTACTATTTCTTTTTTGATATTCTTGATATAAATATAATCAGAATATTTCTTTTTTGTTTTTTTACCGTCTTCAACAAACAATTCAAATCCTTTATACATTCTGCCTGTGCTGTGGTTCAGTAATTCCTTTGCTTTTACAAACTTCCATTTTTCAAAAATATCAGGTTGATAAAACATATTATGGTCTTCTGTTACAAGTAAATCTATATTTCTATTATAGAAATGTATCATCTTATCTGGTTTATGCTTATATGTTTTTATGACTTTACTATATTTCAAATCAAAAGTATCAGGATTGAGAGAAAGACACCAATCCCCTATTTTCAAATCTTTAACATTTTTCCATCCTTCTTTTGTATATATTTCCGTTTTGCTATCATAAGAATTAGGATGTAAAGGCGGTGCTAAAACCCCGCAAGAGAATAACTCATCTATTCCTACAACCTCTTCGTCCATTGCCTCACAGTCCTCACAAAGTGCTTCATCTGCTTCTTCACTTGCCCAAGTTTTCTCTTTATATCCTAAGTTCTTATAACACATATGTTCAGAATCATTCATTATTCTGCTTATTTCAGTTCGTGCTATTCTCAAACTTTTTTCTGGACTTATTTCACTTGTATATCCGCTATAAAGAAGTTCTATTTCTGATTGTGTTTGTGAAATGCTCCATCCACCTGTTATTGCCTGATTAAGTAATTCCCGCAATTCATCTTGAATAGTTTGATTTATAGTAAATCCATATAAATCTTTCCAAACTTTTATTATTTGATTAACATAAGCATCAAATGATGCGGGTGTAAATCCTACCCTTGCGAGGTCATCTGGGGAAGGTTTTTCTTTTATATTTTTATTATTTTCTTCTTGAAATTCTACTGCGGTCATTACACCATTTACAATTGCTTCTCTGATATGTCCTTTTGATATTTGAGATAATTTCTCCGCCTGTTGGTCCAGATTAGGAAACACAAAATCAACTAATTCTTTTATTTCTTTTGATTTTCCTGTATCAAATATTCTTCTTAAATTAGATAATACAATTTTTTCCTGTTCAGAAAAAAACTTCTTCAAATCAGCAATATACTTTTTTTCAGTGTTTTCTTCTTTCCTGACCCACGATTTCCATTTCTGTTCTTTAACCTGTTGCCAATTTTCCCGCATCTGTCTTTTCTTTTTATGTATTCCCTGATTTTCTTTTTTTGCTTCTTCTGAAACAAACCCCGCCATCTGCACCATATTTAATCCCACCCAGGGACGATATCCCCACGGTGCAGGAGGTTCACCGTTCAGTGCTCTTACCTCATTGATTGACCAGTATCCTGTTTGAATTCTTGCTGTTTCCTGCTGTAATAAAAACTCTTTATCTGTTGCTGATATGTTTTCACTTTCGCATACAAGTTTATCATCCCAGACAGGTAAAAGAAATTTGTTTAATACACTATCCCTTCTTATAAGTCGGGGCTGTATTGTCTCTTCAATAAACATTCTGTCAAGTTCATAAGCAGTAGCCCTTGAAGTTGACGCTGTGCTTGCTCCTTCGCCCAATTTAAATTCAGGAACACCATATCCTTCAAGAATATCTTTTTTTGTTAATCTTCTTCCTGCTTCAAAATCCAGTTCTGCCATTGTCTTGACTAAACTATCAACTTGTATATCACCATGAATAATCTTTGTCCTGCCTGCCTTTCCTACGCCTGTAAACTGTTCTTTTATTTCCTGCTTTAGCCGAATATAATCCTGCTCACTAATATCCTTTGGGACTTTTACAATCGTTCCAAAGAACGCACCTTGCTCAAACAAAGACATTGAATATTCCATCATCGCCCTGTTTGTATCAACTGATAGTAATAAAGCATCCAGTGGGGAAAGCCCCATTATTAAAGAATTTGGATTTGGCTCTTTGAAATGTAATACTTCATCAGGAGAAAACTTAACAATATTTGTTCCTACAAGATATTCGTAATGGTCTATTTCAATTTGGTTTTTGGAATAAGGAATTACATTCTGTGATAATAAAGGAATTATCTGTCCTGGTTTACCCACCTTGTTTTTCGGTAAATACCAATAAGCATTTCCTAAAATACCAAGATATACTTCTGTTAAATACTTGATATAATACATATCCATCCAGGGATTAGGATTTTTCAATAAATCTAAAAAGGGATGTTCAAAAATTTCTTCCCAACTTTCTTTTCCTTTTTTCTCTGATGTCTGTTTATACAACTTTATATCTACTTTTGCTGTGTGCCTTGCTATGCAGGATACCGCTGAATATACCCAAGAAGTGAAATTGTTAATATACGCCTGCTTATCTCCTTTTTCTGTTCTTTTAAAATCTTTACTGCTACTGTCTGAAATGGAAAAAGAAGAAGAATTGAAAAAGGGTATTCCATCTATACCCTTGCGGATAATAGCCCCTGCAAGTTTCATTCTATTTTTAAAAGTAATGTTCATAATTCTCCTTAATTTCTATACATATAGAAATACCAAAACCCCTTATTTCCCGCATTTGCGAAAGGTGACATATGTCACCTCCGCTAAACTGTGTCCACAAAGTATTTTATTTTTCCACTGTTTTCCATTAGATATGTTATAGCCCAGACAAGTGCATCCATCCTGTCTGGTGATTTATCTCCTGGAATATATTCTGAACACTGTGTTTCTAATTCTTCAAAATTTCCAATATGACTTACCTTTCCTTGCTCATACATTGCCGCAACTGGTTCTGCCCTTGTTATTTTTCCTCTGCTTGCTACAACGGCTGTATAAGAAATATGCGGTTCTATTGTCCTTAATACTGTTTCAACTAAATCTCCACCATTGTTCACTTCTGCTATAATTCTATCTGCATTAAATTCTTTGTATAAGTTGATTGCTCTATTTCCCCACGCATCAGGGGACATAATCCCGCTCCTGTCTGCTAAAACATAGTATCTTCCATCTATTCCTATTCCTGCACATACAATTCCTACTTCATCGCTTGTTGCTTTGCTTGTTGTTGCAGGGTCAATTGCTACAACTATTTTTGCCAGTTCAGGAATTTCATCTTTCCTAAATTCATCAAACCATTTTCGTTTCCAAAGTGCACCAGGAATATCCTCTATATCTTCTGCCATTATTTCCTGCTTATAACTAACAGAAGTCATATCTTTACTTATTTCATCTATTGCCGTTCTTGATATAAAAGGATTGTCAAAAGTAGTAAAATGAAATGCTTTCCATCGTCCTGTTGTGTCTGCTTGTGCCTTTTTGAATAGTTTTGCCATATAGGTTTTGTCTCTTGCCTTACTCATACTTCTGCTTCTATGTGAAGGAGGAGTGTAAATTAAAACAGCATCCCCATCATTATCAATCAGCATAGGTTGTCCTACCTCTTCCCACGCCATTTCGTCTATCAACTGCATTTCGTCCAGTATCAAAAGGTCGCAATAATCACCTCGTAATGTATCACTATTCCACGCTGTCTTTGCCTTTATTCTTTGCTCTGTTCTTACTCTTTCTATTGTCTTTAATGTTTCATTCTTAACAACTAACCCTGCATCAATCAATCCCTGTAATAATATCCTGACTGTGTGCCAAAATCTTTCTGTCTGTTCCTGTGTAGGTGCGGCATACAATACCCTACCTCCATTACTAAATTTCTTTGCCGCAAGGATTGCTGAGAGAACTGTTTTCCCTGCTCTTCTTCCTGCCCTTATAATTTTTCTTTTTGCTGGTGAATTTAGTATCTCTATCTGCTTATCAAATGCTTCAATATCAATAACTGCCTCTTCATTCATTTTTATCTTTATCTACCTGCCTTAAATTTACCTTAAATATCAATGGCTTATCTTTATCACTACTCAATTCTATTTGCTGCTTAGGTATTCCCTCTGTTCTGTTTGCTACTTCTTTGAACTCTTCCAATTTAGGAACAGAATTCATTATTCTTGCATACGCTGCTAATGCCGCCATAGACATATCCTTTGAATGTTCTTTTTTGTATTCTTGAAATTCTTCAATAGAAAGTTTCTTAAAGAAATTCAACCAGTAGGAATAAGAATTTTCTTTACTCCATCTTCCATTAGATATATTTTCAGGATGGTCTCTGAACCCGCCTTTTTCACGGTTAATAAACTCTGGATGCACAGCGAACCCTGCTCCTGGTCGTTTAATACCTTGCTTATAAGCTTTTAATGTTTTTTTCTTTTTTGTCATTTTTTCTTCCTTCCCATATAAATAGAAATACCATTGTAATATTTTTCTTGCAATCTCTTTATCATATCTTGTTTTCTTTTTTCTTTCAGTAAAAAATTATGAAATCTTCCATAGATATAGAAGGAACACCATAAGTCAAAACTTCCTTTTTTCTTATTAAATGTTCTTAGTGCTTGTGTAATAGCAATCATAGATACGGAATAGAATTCAGAGAAATCAACATCAGGGAATTTTTTAGAATAATGGTGTGAAAGTTTTTCAGCGATTGAAATTGCCTCCTGGACTAATTTATCTGGATACTCTTTATTGATTATATCTCCTTTGTTTCACTTATAATGCATAAACATCTTTATTATTACCACCTCCTATATTAAAATTCTTTATTTTCTTTGTCAAGTCATCAGGTGAATTATACTGAACTATACTTTCAACATTTTCAACTTTAAGAATTTTGCCTAAATAAATTCTCCATTCTTTTTCGCATTTTACTATTTTAACAATTTCACGATACATTTTAGGAGAAGATGCATTATATCCATTTCTAAAAACTGCAACATTATATTCTTTTTGTAGTTTCTTATCCCAAAATTGTTTTCTCTCTCTATACTCAATATTTTTTCTACCTGTAAGAATTTCTAAAAATTGTTAATATCAATATCTTCTATATTAATTATATTAATATCTTCATCAATATCACGATTAATCTCATCTTTTTTTTCTACTTTAATATATTCATACTGTTTACCTGCTTTTATTATTTGCTTCATATCCCACTTTGTTCCTTTGCTTATTCCATCGTGAAAAATCAAAAAGAAGTCAGATTTATTAACAATCTTATGCGTTCTTTCTTCTATTGACCTTATCATCTCCCACCTTCCGCCTTCAATAGTGCCTTTTTTATAAAAAAATAACATCACTGGAATCAAAGTTTCTCTTGCTACATCGATAGCAACTGCACAAGCACCTTTGATATCTCCAGGAATTATTAAACAACTTACTTTATGAGATGCTATAAACTCTTTTATATTTCTTTTTATAATTTCAATACTTTGTTTATCTGTTAATGTTCTGCTACCAAATATGCCCAATTTTATTTCTTTATCTTCTATTTTATTATTCTTTTTCATTGTTGCACCTCATTCATATCAATTATATCAGGTTCTCTTTGTCTATCTTGCCATACAATAATCCACCTGTCAACAAACTTCGGAATTTGATACAGTTTCAGGAGGTTCATCAAATTCAACATCAGGAATTCCCAATTCTGTATCAGAAAATCCTACATCCTTTAACAGGTTTACATCAAAATCTTTTAATAAATCAAAATCCCATTCACCTAATTCCTGTGTCTTGTTATCTAAAAGGTTAGCCTCTCTCATTTCCGCTTCTGTCAATTTTCTATTAGGAACACGCACATCTATTTCTTCATTACCTCTTCCTAATAATTGTAGAATTTTCACTCGTTGGTGTCCTGATATTATTGTATTGTCAGTATTGATTGTAGGGATAGACATCAGATTAAACTTTGTTAAACTCTTCTCTAAAAACTTTTTTTGTTCTTCTGTTAATTTTCGTGGATTTTTCTCATACGGGATAAGGTCATTAACTTTTCGTTTTTCATTATGCCAGACAAGTTTTTTTTCACTCATTTTTATCATCCTCTCCTTTCATAATATAATACTTTCCTCTTTCAATTTTTGCAACTTCAACAAAGTTATTATCTTTCAATTGATAAATCTTCCATATCCCGCCTTCAAATCTTAACCAAAGTTGAACTATGTCCTGACTATTCCAAATATCTCCAATTTCCCTTATTTTACGCTCTTTTTCTGACCTTCTTGACCCAGTGCTTACCTGAACCCATAAAGTTGGTTTATCTTTCATTTTAGCCACAATATCAAACTGAAAAATATCATTACTGCGGGTGAACACTTTATTTCCTGCTCTAAAATATGATTGTCTGGCTCTATGGCACAAATAGCCCTGTGATATTAAAAATTTCTCAACTTCCAATTCATACGCTGAACCTTTTTGTCTTTTACTTTTCATTTTTTATCCCCTTTTCTAACTGTTTAAATCTTCTTTCCAATTCTTCATTCCCTTTTATTATTTCCTCTTCTCTCTTTTTAATTTCTGTTTTTCTTTTTTCTATTTTAGGAATGCATTTAGGACAGAAGATATATCCGCTATCTTCATCTACTTTCCAACCTTCCTTTTTCGCTACATCAATAACATATTCTGGATTACACGCTATTATACTATTTTTACAATTCCTATAGTTACACTGGACAATATATTCTGCGTCTTCTATTTCAGGTTTTCTCCATCTCATTTTTACCTCCTTTTATTTTTTTTATTTTTTTCTCTAAGCACCAGATACATTTATCTTTTATTCCCTTCCATTCTGGGAAGAAATAACCTGGCAATGGACTTGCCCTACCACATTTTTTGCATACAATATAAAATACTTTCATTTTGCCACTTCCTTTTTTCTAATTTCCACTACGATAACATTATTTTTTCGTTTTCCAGAATACACATATCCTGCTTCTTGAAATGATACCTTCAATTCCTTTTTCCTTGTAGTATTCAGAATTTCTACCACAGTTTTCACAAACCCATAATTCAGCCTATTTCTCATTTTCCACCTCCATTTTCATATTTTAATTCTATTCTCAAATCC
>Ga0116145_1001751_pt1 | contig 20979 bp, 29 predicted proteins | sample AD_JPNHG1_MetaG_FD_89747 | JGI IMG/M metagenome (GOLD analysis project Ga0116145, IMG submission 89747) | Active sludge microbial communities of municipal wastewater-treating anaerobic digesters from Japan - AD_JPNHG1_MetaG | ecosystem: Engineered > Bioreactor > Anaerobic > Digestate | place... | reverse complement strand
TGAGGGCATTTTGTGTCCGGACTTGTGTCCGGGGGTATATGGCGATATTTGGTATTTGTAAACTATCGAATTTATTGGTAGTCCCACGGGGACTTGAACCCCGGTTTCCGGCGTGAGAGGCCACAATTTTTACTTATTCCACATTACTTCATTTTACCTCTTTTACCAATACCTTTATAATTTAAGCATTTTATATTTACCTTGACTTACCTCATTTTATCTGCATATACAATCAAAGTGTTGGGAATACTGTTGGGAATAATTTTTCCAGGAAAAAACGATGCCCACAAAAGGACGATATAAAACTAAATACGCTGGTGTTTACTACATTGAAGGGAAAGGCGCAGCTGGACCGGAAAAGATATACTACATTATGTACCGCCGGAATGGGAAGCTAATTGAAGAAAAAGCAGGACGGCAATACCAAGATGACATGACCCCTGCCAGAGCTGCGGGGATCAGAGCGAGTCGTATTGATGGTGAAGAACTTCCAAATACCAAGAGAAGAGAAGCTGAACGTATAGCATTAAGCGAAGCACAGAACCGATGGACAATCTCCCTTATATGGGCTGAATACGAAAAGCAGAAAGTAGATTCAAAGTCACTACGAATAGATAAAACCCGGTTTAACATGTATTTGAAAAATGATTTTGGTTCTAAAGAACCCCATGAAATAATCCAATTAGACGTTGACCGGCTTCGTGTCAGGTTACTGAAGAAGATATCACCTCAATCTGTAAAGCACATCCTTGCTCTTTTAAGACGTATCGTCAACTTCGGAGTTCAAAAGCAACTGTGTCAGAATCTAGTTTTTAAAATTCAATTGCCAGAGGTACACAACAATAAAACAGAGGATTTAACACAGGATCAATTAAAAAAACTCCTTGAAGTCATTGACAAAAGTGAAGACTTTGTAGCTGCTAATATGATGCGTATTGCATTGTTCACCGGCATGCGGCGTGGAGAAATGTTTAAATTGAGATGGGACGACATTGATTTTGATAAAGGATTCATCTCGTTAAGGGATCCTAAAGGGAAAGAACCTCAAAAGATACCATTGAACGATTCTGCAAGATCAGTTTTTAAGAGTATTGCCCGACATAAATCCGGTTTTATATTTACAATGACTAATGGAAAACCTTTTATAACTGATCTTCGGCGCCGCTTGAATCGTATTAGGGATGCAGCTGGATTACCAAAAGACTTTAGAGCACTTCACGGCCTTCGCCATGTCTATGCATCAATGCTGGCCTCATCGGGCCAAGTGGACATGTACACACTACAAAAGCTTATGACCCATAAATCACCACAAATGACCCAGAGATATGCTCATCTGAGGGATGAAACGTTGAAACGAGCATCGAATTTAGCCGGAACTATCATCAATAACGTCAGAGCAGAATCATCGGCAGACACCATAAAAAGTGATAAACCTGACACACAAGATATAGCAAATCAGAAGAAAAGATGAGAATCCTCCTCACCGGTATAAGCTGTGTTGGCAAAACAACCGTCGGAAAGATCCTTGCTGAAAGGCTTCAATACCATTTCTTCGATCTGGACGACGAAATTGAGAAATATTTCGGAGAGTCCATTGAAAGATTAAAAGCACGATATAGAATGGAGCATGACTTCAGATATGAAATCGGCGTAATTGTATTCAAAGACATCCTTTTTAAGAGAGACAGCTCCGATTGCGTGATCGCAATGCCTCCTAGTGGCCTCAAGGACGCTTATTTAAGGACGATAAGGAAAATAGATTGTATTGTCGTCGCTATTAATGACACCCCGGAGAATATTCTAAAGAGGATTATATTTTGCGATATTGACTCAAAACCATTTGAAAAGCACCTTACCGAAGAGAATAAACGATACTACCTGAAGGAGATAAAAAAGGACATCTCTTATTTTGGCAAGTCCTACCATCGGGCGCACCTGCGTGTTGATATTGCCGGTCTATCCATTGAGGAGAGTGTCAGCAGGATTCAGTTGGCGATACAGGAAGATAATTCTGGGAATGTTCAATAGCAACTCTCTCCGCCTTCTCCACCATCAAAAAACAGAAATACTCCTTTCGGAATGTTTCTGCCTATCAAACCAGTAATCATGTTGAAAAATTCGATACGGAAACCAGTTTGCCAGAAAGGTTCCTGCTTCAATGATCTTCAACATGACAACTCAGCCACCGATCGCCATGCTTAGGAAGAACATAACTATCAACGCTCTTAGCTTGATTACTATATGATTTCTATACGAAATTCCTGAATAAGAAAACTATAGTGATCCTTGAAAGATCGACAACAAAAAAGATTTTCCCAGCAGCGAAATTGCCACTGGGAAAATTCCATCAGACTCTGGCTTCCGCTCTCATGGCCTCTCGCTGGGTAGCAAGATACTCGCGGAAAGTTTTCATTTCCTCGATCTGCTTACGTACATTGACCGCTTCCGATTCTATCGTCTCTCCGACGATTGAACCGGCCGCAGCTCCAACAATTCCATACGCAAGTTTTGCCATAAGTGTGGTTGGCTCGAAAGCCATTGCTAAAACTACTGCTCCAGCGATTGCAGAAATCCCTTTCGGTCCCATGATTGATACCTCCTTTAGTTTTTATGTATCTATATTATTTCTATATTTCTTTTGTGAATTTCAGATTTACTTCGTGTTTTGATGCGGCAAAGATTCTTTCCCAAGGTCATCAGGCAGATCGCGCCGGTATTCATAGCGACCAATACAGCCATATTGCGCTTTTATATTCCCTTCCCCCATCAGACGAAATCTGATCCCCTCCATCAAATATCCTGACCCCGATAATCTCCCTATTCCCATCTATTATTCAGCCCCACCCTGATTGTTAAAAATTGCTTCCGGGATTATCTTAGGGCCGAAAGAAAGAGAGAAGGAGACATAAAGACCATGACAACCACCGACACCCAAAGGATCGAGTTCACTCCCGGAAGAGACATCCTGGGAAAGACGATAGAGAGAAACAGGACCGGCCGTTATCATCAGGCCGATCTCAAAGGATTATAAAATTTATCAAGAGAGAGGAGAAACGACCATGAGAAAATTAGCAACCAAGAAAGAGGCGAGATTCGCAAAGAAGGCAGGCAAGACCTGGTTGGACCCCATGTGCACACCGATTGAGACCAGGTAACTTGAGACAGGAAATGAAACAAAGGAGTGACAAGAGATGCGGCACGATCCAATGACTGGAAATCAGTCCATGAAAAAAGGGAAATGGAAGGCATTCAAGGTCGGTGGCATCTGGATAGATCCGATGAGCTTCCCTTTTATGCAAGAGGATAAATAAGTGCCGATCCATCAGACTGACTATGTTCCATAACCTTCAGGATATGAAAGGAGACAAGGAGCATGAAGAAAGCAGAAAAAGAAGAGGTAAAGAAGCTACGTGGAAAGCTCAAGAGAGAGGAAGCCGAGTGCTACGAATCGACCATCATCACAACTTTTCCATGAGCATTCAATTTATTTGACAAAGATTGTTTATTTGAGAGAGAGGAGGCAAGGATCATGAAGAAAGAAAAGAAAGCATACAAGGGTTGGGTTGACCCGATGGCTACGCCTCATCAGTATAAGAAAGGCTGATTGCCAAGCAAAGATAGAGTCTGCCAAAGCGGCAGTTGACGAGAGAGGTAAAGATACCGGACGTGATCAAAACCTGCCTCTCTCAGGTTCAGGGCGGAGTTGAACAGACTTCGCCCTTAGTTTTTATAGAAATGGCCAGATGGTCATAGTGTTATAATTTTATTCAACCATCTCTTCATCCTTTCGTAATGCGATCCTCGCCAATAGATTTTCCCGCATCTTTGGCATTGATAAAAGTGATTAATAATTTCCAATATTTTAACCGGCACTTGGTTCTTGACATGCTCTTTCTCAACTAAATAGACCTCACCATTACATTCCATACAGCGGGAAAAGGGGTAAATATATTGGTTGAGATTGAATACGAATAGCAATTGCTGAATCTGCCCGTCGGTAAGAGAGGAATCAGGCTGAAAAGCTTTGACGGATCCATTCTCGAGAACGCCTTTATCCTTGGTCAAAACAATGCGCTGATCTTCCCGTGCGGTATCGATGATCTCTTTATCCTGCAAATCATTTCTATAGATCGTATCGAATCCCAATAGCCGAAGCCATCTGGCAAGTTTTCCCAGATGGACGTCACAGATGAATTTTGGTGTTTCAATTATCGAATCGTCCATTGATAGAAACCGAAACTATGGATTTGACATCATATGTTGTCTGAGCATTTCAGATACACGAGGAGGTATCGGGACAGGTTTGTGAATTGAGTAATCAAAGTGAACTAAAGTAGTCAAAGCCCGCACACATAGATTTCTATCCTGATACATCTCTTGATGCAAGACAAAACTGGCATTACCGATTTTCTTGACACTGGTAAGGATTTCCACATCCTTTCCGAAAAATATCTCTTTCAAGAAATCAATGTTTATGTTTACCACTATTAGATTGACTTCATATGGGTCTTTACTGAAAAGTTGAAATATTTCCATATATCCTTCTTCCATCCAAACAGGGACGATATCATTGCCAATGTGTTTTGTAAGATTTGTTTCTGATATCCTTGGGATAATAATTTTTTTGATCATCGTGAACTCTCCTTTGATATTCTATCTGCACCCTTACAGTCATAAAGTTCTGCTTTTTAATTTTCTCCATATTTCTCTTCAAGTTCATTTAATGACGGAATTCCTTTTCTCCCTCCCAGTTGCGTACTGACCGATGAGGCAGCCCATGCACCCAGGTCAAGGCTTTTCTCAGGATCCCAATCATGCAGGATGCCGTAAGCTACGCCGGCATGAAACAAGTCGCCGCATCCGGTCGTATCAATGGTTTTTGCAGGATAGGCGGCTTTCCTGATCAATCGTCCGTTGACAAGAGCCATATACCCCTTGGCACCCAATGTTACGCCGACAAAAGGACAACCAAGGTCAGATAATTTCTGACATGTTTCTTCTGGGTTATCGGCAAGAGCTTTGGAAAAGATCTCCGAAGCGATAAAGCAGTCACTCAGGGTCGCAAGCTCCAACATGCCCTCCCTGAGAGTACCGGCATCAACAACAACAGGTATCCCAGCATCCTTGGCTTTCCTGCAAGCAAAGGCAGAGGCTTCAGTATAAAGGCCATCCGTATAGAGCATCCTGCTGGACCGCAATTTGCCCAAGTCAATTTCATCAATTTTCAGAGGTATGCCCGTCGGTCGCTGCCAAAATATCGTCCTCCGGCACAAAGTAGGTTCTGCCGTAATAAATGCAAATTGAGAAGAATGGCCAATTCTTGTTACCACGCCACCGGTATCAATCCCTTCATTAAGAAGAGATTCCAAAATAGTCTTTCCAAACTCATCATCCCCAACCACTCCGGCGAAATAACACGACATGCCCCATCGACTGAGAGCGACCATAGCTGTGGCCACCGGACCTCCTCCCTCAATATGCAGGTTTGAGAATTCACATTTTACATTAGGAGGCGGATAAACCGGAATTATCCCTATATAGTCAAGTGAACACTGACCAAGGCCGAAGATTTGGGAATCATCGTTCGAGCTATTTGTCATGAGATCGAGTTCCTTTGTTTTGGTTGCATTGCCGCGAAAATCATTTCTGATAAAGCGGTTCTTTCCCATTTTCCAATCGTATTATGTTTTCGGCAACCGCCTTCATGATGCCCTGTATGGATACATCTGTCGATCCAGCGATATGAGGAGTCGCCAGAACATTATATTTGAAGATAGGATCATTCGGATCTACCGGTTCTACCCAGAAAACATCCAGACCCGCGCCGGCAATGGTCCTTGAAGCGAGAGCATCCTCCAATGCATCACGGTCAACCAAACCGCCCCTGGACAGATTGATCAAAAAGGCATCCTGCTTCATAGCTTGGAAAGATTGTCTTCCCATCATATTCCGACTTTCGTTTGTTACGGGAAGACAAAGAACAACGTAGTCGGACCTGCTTAGTAATTCATTCAGTTCTGCCGGAGTTCCCACCCATTCCAGACCAAGCTCCTCTTTTGCTTTCTGCGGATCATGCCGCTTGATGCCAATCAAATTAACGTCAAAGGGTTTTAGTCTTCTTGCCAGAGCGCTGCCGATGCCGCCCAGCCCAATTATCCCCACGGTCTTGCCCCTCAATGCCCTTCCAGGAGGAGAACCCATATGTCCGTTCGCAAAGCTTGCTGCCATTTGTCGGACATTCCTTGATAGGCCAATCATCAAGTATATGCCCAACTCAGCTACTGAATCGGCATTTCCCGAAATATCGGCCGGTACATTGGCCACCTTGATTTTCATGTTCTTCGCCGCTTCTATATCGACACTTTCCAAACCGGCGCCGCATTGCTGGATAAGAAGAAGTCGGTCTGCTTCAAGAAGATGCTCTCTATCGACGATGCTCATTGTCGGTATCAAAACGTCGAATCCTTTCAAGGTATCAAAGCCAAAGTGTCCAGTGGCCACAAATTCATGCTGTGACAACTTATTCCTGATCATCCCCAAGAATCCACCCCAAGCATTTTCATGTGCTGCAAACAGGATTTTCATGCTCTTTCTCCTTCGCCCTTTGGTCTATTGTTTTATTTCATCAATTTCCCTTGTCAAGAAGGCTGTGCAACTCCCATCAATATTTTAAACCCTTTGCATTTGTTTCAACACCTGCGTGATCTTCCCATGATCTGTCAAAAAATAAAAATGTAAAAATTCTTTCTTCTTCTCACAGACGCAACCGGCACCGCTATTTTCATAGCGGCCACCGGCGCATCCTATATTCTTCATTCACTCCCCCGAAAACATCTCCTCCAGAAACGGCGACCGCTTCACCGGCCTTCCAGCATAACTGCCGGAATAGGTCAGATAAAGCTGCCGCATCGCCCTGGAAATCCCCACAAATGCTATTCTTCTTTCTTCTTCTATATCACCATTCTTGTGCGGCAACATGCCGTCAATAAGCCCGGTGACAAAGACCACGGGGAACTCCAGTCCCTTGGCCTTGTGTATCGTCATTAGTGATACTCCGTTCTTGTCGTTGGACGTCTCATCCCTGAAACTGTCCGTGTAATTCAATAGCGCCTTTATATCGCTGTATCTTGTCGCCGCCAGCTGGAGCTGGTTGATGTTGGCGATCTTTTCATCGTCAGGAGACGGGATGTCATCATCGGTAATAAATCTGTCGTAATCAAGCGCCTCCCGCAAGATGCCGATCATCTCTGCCGGCTCCAACTGATTCTTGTCCCTGATCAGAGGGTCTATAATCTCGACGAATTGCTTGATATATTTTCTGAGGTAGGGAATCTCTATCCTCATGGTCTTGAGGACCTGATAGAGGTGTCTCTCTTTCTGGCCCGCATAACCTTCCAGCTCGCCCATGAAGCTCTTGCCGATATACCTGTTGGGCAAATTGATGATCTTTCTCAATGCATCATCGCCGTCGTCACTGTCCGGACCATCTATGAATCGTAGATACTCCAACAGTGTCCGTACTTCATGACGCTGATAAAAGCTCATGCCGTTTTCCACATGGTAGGGTATCCTATGCTTGGAAAACGCTTCTTCAATGATTCTGGACTGGCAATTCGCCCTGTATAGGACAGCAATGTCTTTATAGGCAAAGCCCTTTCTTTCCAGAAGATCCCTTATTTCATTGACTATCTGTAATGATTCGTCTTCTTCATTGACACCGGCAAGAACTGATACCCCTTCACCTGTCTGGTTCTCTGTCCTGAGCGTCTTCTCGATCTTCCTGGTGTTATGGGCGATCAGCTTCTGGCAGACATCAAGGATCTCCGGTGTGCTACGGTAATTCATGTCCAGTATGAACTGCTTGGCGTTTCTGAACATCTCCTGGAAGTTAAGGATATTCCCTACCGATGCGCCCGTAAAAGCATATATTGACTGCCAGTCGTCTCCACATACCCAGAAAGAACTATCCCCGTTTCTCCCGGACACGAGTAGCCTCAGGATGCTCATTTGCGCAGGATTGGTATCCTGGAATTCATCGACCAATATGTGAGAATACTGATCCTGATACTTCTTCCTGACGTCGGTATTGTCTTTCAATAGTCGATACGTCTCCATCAACAGGTCGTTCAGGTCAAGCTGGAGATTTTTCCTCTTTGATTCTTCGTAGGCCATATAAACATGACCGACCTTCATCATGGTGAAATCCCCAACATACATCTCCTTGAACTCCTGCCAGGTGATCAGGTTGTTTTTGGCAAGCCCGATCTCCCTGACGATCATCCCTGTCGGAATCTGAGAAATCTTCTCCTTCTTCGCCAGCTTCTTGATGAGCGTCAACTGGTCCTTCTCCGTGATGATCTCAAATGTCTTTCCCTCGTTCTTCAATAACGAGTAGCAAAAGGCATGGATCGTCTGTAATTGAACCCGCTTGGTCATCTCATTAAGGACAGGTTTCAGTCTTTCCTTCATGGCCGCGGCGGCGTTTCTGGTAAATGTCAATCCTAGTATATTCTCCGGCGCCACACCATGATTACGGATCAGATTGCCGATCCGGTGAGTCATCGTCAGCGTCTTGCCCGACCCCGGGATCGCAAGCACCGATGCGACGCCGTTGCCAAAGCTTGCCGCTCTTCTCTGTTGTTCATTGAGTTGAGGTTTTCTCTTCATTACCTCCAACCTCCATTATGCTTGTTCTGTTTTTTGAATCTTAATGATCATGCCGCTTCGCGATACCAGTCGTTGCAAGCTCCCTTGTAGAAGCATTCGGCGCATTTCCAACTGGTGTCATTCGGGATGAAGACACCTTTGTTTATTCCTTTCCAGACCTCGATAATTTTCTTTGCCGCTTTTGTCTCGTCCCATCTGTCCCTCGCGGTATAGTACCTCTTGAACTGGGGCATCTTGGTCTTGATCAGGACGTCTAACTTCATGATGATATTTCTTTCACCGTATCCATTGGATCTGCTCGCCAGATGATAAAGGGTAAGCTGCGCATTCTTGCTAACGTCGTCCTCTGTATAAGATCGCGCCGCTGTCTTAAAATCCGTAATAATGATATTCCCCTGGTCATCTTCTTCAACGAGATCCATTACTCCGACTATGGGTATGGGCAGATTGTCGAGAAGAAACCTGAAAGGCTCCTCAATGGCAAGGACAACGGTATTGTCGTCATGGAAATTCTCATGATAAGTTCTCAGCAAAGATTTCCCTTGTGCCAAAAGACTCTCAAAACTATTTTCTCCCTTGTATTTGATTGCTTCATTTTCAGATGCCCGGATGGTCCAGTAATAAGTGAACTTATCCTGCAACTGTTCTAATGTCATAATCGTCCCCATCATCCTTTCCTGATGGAAATCGGCCAGAGTTTGATGGATGCAGCTTCCGAAGGTCATATTATCGGATATAAATTCCGGTTTCAGTTTGTCTATTCTGGAAAACCGGTATAATAAGCTACATTCCATGTATTCCGCTATTGATGATGCGGACAGATGGGGTCCCTTGCAAAACTCGTCAAGTCTCATTTCTGTGATCTCCTTGATGATAAGCGGCGAGGTCTGGACACGAGTTTATTGTCATGTCGCAGACCCCGCCAACGATGGTTCAAATGTTTATCTGGTTATGCCGCCTGCTGAAGATGTCGGATAAAGCCCTTGGCCTCGCTTGCGTTGATCTGCTCGTAGGGCTTCTGGTACTTCTCGGTGAACATCTTCAAGAGCTGCTCTCCGTTGATGCCCCTTCGTTCGGCAAGTTTTTCGATTGCCTTGATCTGGGCCTCGGACGGCTTAACCTGACCTTCCGCAGTCTTGGTATCAGGAGCTTTCTGATCCTTCTCCCTCTCTCCAATGGCTTTAGCTCCTGCATCTGGAGCATTGCCCGGTTCAGCTTCTTTGCCAATCTCTTTTTTCGCCTGGTGGTCTTCTTTTCTTCGGTCATCAGCGGTCGCTCCTCCTTTATGCTGCTCCTTCGGCGGAGCCTGATTTCTCGTTTCAATCACAGGTGCTTCTGTCCTTGTTTCCCGGCGTGATTTGTTTCTGGATCTCCCGGAATCATCATCAGCAACATCTTCGAAGTCCCCAAGCTCCTCCAAACAGGTCATGCCGATGTTGGTGAAGTCACGGAGCGCCCTTGCTTTCGCCCTGGTCGCTGCTACTCTGAGAATATGCTCCGCAACCATGCGATTGACATTGAGAGGATTTGCATCGGCAATCTCTACAAACAGCTCCCCATTCATGGATTCGACAGTGGCTTTGCATATGGCCTCCATCTTGTTGTCCTTGGTAGGAAACTGAACAGGTTCGACGATCATTCTTCTGATCCCCTTCTGGTGCGCCAGGTCGAGCAGCCCCGAATACAGGACGAACTCCTTTGCCTTGATTTTGGTTATAAATCTTTCATCCAGTTTGGGGACAACATTCTGAAGAACATCGACCTTTCTGATATTACCGTTGCCGTTTATGACAGCGAGGATATGCTTGCAGACAAAGCCGGGATCTTTGGCAATCATGCTCGTGAAATCTCCACAGGTGCAGGATTTGCTGCCGTTATTGCCGGTTACCCGGTAGCAGATCTTTCCTTCCGAGCTTTCCACATAATACTGGCCGTCCGGGGTCTGAAATACCTTCAGACCGTTAGACCGGTCATTTCTTTGCGATATGTCCTTTGTGGTCATTTTCTCCTCCTGTACTTAGAACGGAACATCTCCCTCAGGTTCATTATCGTGTCCATCTTCATGTCCCTCATCTTCAGTGTCCTTGGTGAACCCTCTGCCGTCCGTCTTGATGAACTCGATCTGGTTGGCAATGAGCCGGTATCCGGATTTCTGGTTGCCATGATCGTCAGTCCACTTCTGCTGGTCAAGCAATCCCTGTACCGCGATCTTGGCACCCTTGTGCAGACACTTGGTCGCCAATTCGGCAAGCTTGTTGTAACAGGATACCCTGATCCAGCTTGTCTTGTCCTTGCCCGAGCGAAACGCCATGGGGAAGGTCGAGATTGCAACTCCGTCAGGGGTGAAGAAGTCTTTCACATCGTCTCCGAGGTGCCCGGTAATGATTAATTGATTCATGCTTTGTTTCTCCTTTCTGTTTTTGATGGTTGATTTAAATGATGGAGAGAACAGGGCGGCAGCGTAGCCCAAGCCTGCATCATAAACCCTGTCTCTCCGAGGAAGAGGTGGATGGAATAATCGCATCCGGCTCAAGAGGGGAAAATCCCATTTGGGGAATGTTGAGCTTTACCGGTCCTTCAAGGTTAGAAGTAGCGGGATTGCTCTGTTGGAGGGAATTTCCAGCTCATGCCGGGTTATAAATACCATCCCCAACATTCTGATCTCACTATTGGTCTGTCCGGTGATTTATTATGAAGTTGATACGGCGCTTGATGGCAGTTCAGACGAAATCTTAAGCGGCAAGAGCCAGGCGGATCTTCCTTTTCGGAAGGTCCTCGATGGAATCGTTGATCGCCTCTTTCAGCGTCGTCATAGCCGTTTTGATCTTGTCCTTCATCTGGGTATTGTAGTTGAGCCCATAGGGAGAGATCCCGGAGATGGTGTCTCTGGCGATATTTGCCAATTCTATGAGCTTCTCGTCGTCGAAGATATTCCTCGTGGTCAGGTCGGACAGGAATTCATGAAGTTTGTTGAACATTGAACTCTTGATCGTCTTTGTCTGACCGTTGTCTTTGGACAGTTTATCGACCAGTCCATTGACGATCTCCGCAAATTCCTCCCTCAGTGCTACTGCGGCCATATCTCTGGCTTCCGACATCATAGATTCGAATTTCTGCTTCTCGCGTTCATATACTTCCGGTGACAGGATCACTCCCTTGCCGGGAATATCAAGGGCAAGGAATCTCCACTCGAACTTGAACTTCGATCGGATGTCCATCGGATAGTCCGCTTCGTTGAAGAGGTCGCCTAGATGACGCTTGGCTTCTTCACGGGCCAGGTCGTAAGTCCCAACAAAGGCATCGACCTTCTCCATGAATTTCTCCTTCTGGTAGTTCAGCCGTTCATCAACAAAGGCAAGGCTCTCCTTGGGAATCATGTAGAGACTGGTGATCGGGAACGGCAATGAATACTGCTTCACCAGATCACGCGCTTTGTGTGTAGAAGTGTGCAGCGGCCCCAAAAGCTCCGGGTTGATCAGGAATTTTCTTCCCCGAAGCCATTCGCTGTTGCTGGAAACCTTCGTCATGTGGCTCTGGTCCAGCATCTTGCTGCCCATCCAGGTAGAGGTGCTCAACTGGATAAGACACGCCTTTCTGAAAACATTTTCAAATTCACTCATTTCTTTCCTCCTTGTTATTGGTTATTTCACCCGCACAGTTGCAAGTATTTCTTGGTCTTCTGCTTACCCTGGTAATAAGCAGGGGTAAGCTGCTTTGCTTGTTCTTTACCGAGCAGGTCCTTCAGGAACTTTGATTCCTCAAGACATGCTTTCCCGGTAAAGCCCCTGGTCTCGATATGGATCTCTCCATCATCAGAGACGTCGACAATGATCTCTTTCATGGTTTGGTCCTTTGATTGTTGTTCTTGGGATTTACAGATCAGAAGGGCTTTTCTGTCTCGGTAAGCAGACCCTTCTCCTTCATGGAGACAAAGCCCTTGCTGGATACGACAAGGTGATCATGGACAATTATGCCCAGGAGCTTGCCGCACTTGATAACGTTTCTGGTGAATGCCAAATCTTCCGAGCTTACTTCGAGATTCCCTGATGGATGATTATGCGCCATGACGATATAAGCGGCATTAGTCAAAATAGCGCTCCTGAAGATCTCCGATACGGTTGATCCGCAGGTGTTGATGCTTCCTATAGCGACAGTTTCAATACCGATCAGGTGGAGGTCCGTCGCCAACATGATGGACAGAAGAGTCTCCCTGTCTGATGATTCGAGCTCGTCCTTGACCAGTTCATATGCCTTCACAGGAGTGTTGATCAGAATCTTTGGCAATTGGTCATTCTCCCTAATCAGGCATACCTTGCAGCGGGCCGCTCTATAGATTGTCGCCAATTCAGGTCCCTGTTGCCAGCTGCCCTTGGCTTTCTTGCCATAAGCCCGCTTCAGGATCGATTCTGCGGTCAATGGTTCACCTCCTTTCTTTTTTGATAATTGTGGTTAGCGGCCAGATTTTCTAGAAGAGCTTGCCGGGCCTTAGAATGTCATCAAGGGAATAAATGGATTTGGGCCATTCTTTACGAAATGCCATAGCCATCGCTTTCCTGATTTTTTCAATCAGTTTATGCCGGCCGACACTTTCATAATTGTCGGTCTTGATCTGTTTATCCGTCTTTATGGCTTCTATGGCCCGGCGCTCGAATTGATCCAGGATGTCCATCATGGTTTCCCTGGAAATACTGTCTTTCAAGATGTATCTTCTGTCGATGTCGTTTCACCTCCTTGATTATTTTTTGTCTGTTCTTGGGGAATCTACAATTCATTCACTCTGATTTGCAGACGGTCATATAACCAGTCCGCTATCAGTCTCCGGTGACAGGGCTTACCCGGCTTCTCCCAGCAAAGGATCACAGCGTCTTCTCCCAGATCATGATAGACCTTCTCTGGGTCGAGCTTATCCAGGATGTCCTCCTGATAGATCTCGACATAGTTTTGCCATGAGATATTGTGGCGCTTGTATTCTTTGACAAGGGACCAACCGGGGCAGAGTTTTCTGTAGTGGCGGGTGTCCTTCAGCCAGGGGAGATGTCGGGGGAAGGTATTGGATACTGCTACCAGGTTCAGTCCCGGGTCTCTGATCCTGTTGGAGAAGTAGTATGATGTCTTCATCGTGGCTCTCCTTCCAGATCTTGCCGGGTCGTTAGACCCTCAAGACCAACCTAATAGATTGATCGTTGCGGATCTCTCTTACCTGGTACTTCTTCCTCTTCGCTTCCCTTTTGATTCTCTCAATGGTGTATGCCTGCTTCAATATGCCCGCCTCCTTGCCTATCTTCTGTTCCAGACCGCCGGTATGCCAGGAGTCCCATAAGAGGATATATTTCGCTCCTTTTTTAACAATGCCTATTTCATATGTGCAGTCCTGGATTCTGATGGCATGGTCGCACTTACCGAGGTCTTCTAAAGCAATCCCTTCCGGTAGAGGGCTGTCACCAACCCAGCGACCATACCACTGATACGTCTTTTGGTTCTCGATGAAACTGAAGCCGAGCATTTTACAAGCCGACTCCAGATCCTCAAGTGATAAAATCTCCAACTCGATCTTCGCTATGTGGCTCAATTGATCCTCCTTTCAGTATATTCTTTTGAGCTATGCCGCTTCCTTCCCGTTGAATCCGCAGATATTACATGCGGAAGGGTCTCGGCATGTTTCACAGACCTTTTCCCTGTCCATCAGGGACGGTATTTTCTCAAAGATGGCATTCATGGTTTTCGTCATCGGTTGGTTCAACGCCCATGAGATTCTTCTTAATGTCGCTGAAGCCGATTCGCTAAGTTCAGGCGTGTAAGCCATGGTGTTTTCTCCTTTCTGATTCATTATCCAGAGCTTGCCGGTAAAAATCCCTCGATGCTTTCTTTCAATATGTCGAAGTTCTCTTCCTTCTTCATAAGTTCGTTACAAACGAAATCCTTCTTATAGACCGACCTAATTTTCCTTTGTTCATCAGGCTCATCATCCGGCGTATTGGCAAGTCTTGCCCTTGTCTTCGCCCATTGTCTGAGGGCGTCAATATCCTCCCGCATAGTACGGGACAGTGGAACTAAGGCGTCATACGCCTGGTCGAGACCATCAAATAATGAGTCCTTGGCAAGTTGCTCTATCTCCGCTCCGGTGTAGCCATTGAGGCGGTCGGAACAACTGATGGGAATATCCGATCCCCATTTGCGATTCATTATTCTGATGATCTCTTTTCTTTCCATTGATGTAGGCAGATCGACGAAAAATGTTGCGTCAAATCTGCCTGCCCTTATGAACTCTGGTGGAAGTTGAGATATGTTATTTGCTGTAGCCATGACCAGGACGGAAGATTTTGTCTCCTGCATCCATGTAAGGAAATGGCCGAACATGGCGGCAGATGTGCCTGCATCGGTTTCTCCGCTTGACCTTGTTCCCGCGAAAGCTTTCTCAACTTCGTCGATCCAGACGATTGCCTTTCCAAAAGCGTCGATCAATCTTGTGGCTTCCCTCATGCGTCTTTCACTCTCACCCACTAAAGAGTTCTTTAATGAGCCGATATCCAGACGTATCAGGGGCCAGCCTAAAATTGATGCAGTCGCTTTCGAGGCAAGACTTTTTCCGGTGCCGGGAATGCCAACGAGTAAGATTCCCTTGATTTGTGGTAAATTGTTGTTGTCGGGGTTGAATGCAATTGATCTATTTTCGATGAATGATTTGAAGTTGTTTAATCCTCCTACGTCAGCAATGTCCGCCGGTTCCCAGAATTCCATGAGTCCAGATTTTCTGATCATCTGGCCCTTGGCCTCGGAAATGACTTTGGTCGAGAAGTAGCCCTTCCGAATCAGCGACAGGGCAAAAGCCGTTTCACTCTCGAACTCGGTCAGTCCTTTTGCTGCTCGGGCCGCCTTTCGATTGGGTTTGATATTGTGGGGCTTCCCCAGTTCATTCTGAAGAGTGAATAGCTCCTCGTCATCAGGTAGTGGCAGGTCCACCAGATGGAAGAACTTTTCCACCTCCGGTTTGAGCTGGATGATGGGTGAGACCATAATCAAGGCACATCCCGTGGCCTTCCAGCGAGATATGCCGTTCTGTATAGCCTGGATAACTTCAGGACTTTCCAGGAACAGGTGCAGATTATGGCAGATCAGGACCGTATCCTGATAACCGTTGAGCCAATTCAGTGCCTCTACAGGGTCTTTGATCTCGTCGATGGTTTTCAGTGTAGATGCTTCCCTGATGCCTCTGAGGCAGTCCCAGATGACGAATGTCCAGCCGTCACAGGGCAGAGTTTCTTCAGCTCGGTGCGGCTCCTGAGTAAGGACGCAGAGGGCGGGAAAGCCCGCTTGAAGATAGTCGTGGATCATAGATTGTTCCTCCTTGAGATTTATTGTTGTCGCCGATGTAGCGACGGATTGATAAGTTTCAGGATCAATGGCACCCGTGGGTGATGTTGATCGTAGGGACAGGTATCAAGTCCCCCCGCGGGGGATTGAAAATCGTCGTTTGGGATAGATAATCATTGCTGCTGCCGTCGTTTCACTTGCTACCGTGGTAGAGGCTGAAAATCATGCCGAGCAAGACTCTTGATAGTTTTGGTCAGTTATCAGGGGCATTTTTCAAATCCACCGGTGGTTTTGATCGTGAATTTCAAGTTGTCTCGGGAACACTTGAAAAAACCGAAGATAGAAATCGCGTTTGTTGGGATTGTCAAAAGCGATTCGTCTGGAGGGGATGTCTTGGGGGAGCGATTGTTGAAGAGTGTGAAAAAGGCCCGTTATCCTGTATCAACAGGAAGCTCTGGCCGGTAAAGAGTCATTTGCTGGAATTTATATAAAAAGTAACGCCCACGACATGTCTGCCGTGAGCGCTACTTTTCCGACTCCTATGGGAATGATTTCTATACGAAAAGCTTGAATATCAGAATATTAATTGGCGTTTTTCTGCTGGTTGAAACTAATGGCTTGAGAAGTTTATCTGGACCCATATCGCCATTAAAAGACTTTCCAATGAATGGGGCGCGTCTTATTCAAAAAATCTACTAGACAGTCCCCTTGATCTACTCAAAATATCATGGAACCATGCGGACCATCAGCTTCATTAAGTAACACCAAAAATTCAGGGATTGCAATAGTTCTCCGCGCACATAATTTTCTACGAGACCCCGGCTAGTGAAAATAATAAAGGGGCCGATCAATAGTGTCAAGGCAAGTACATAACGACCGATTCTCATGATGCCTGCTTATAATTCTATCTATCAATCCTTTTCGGACTTCAAGATGTCAAAGTTTTCTTCCTTCTTCATAAGTTCTGCGCCAGTAGGTTTTTCATCGTTATCATCTGACCTTTTTGCATAATTGTAAGCCGTGATGGCAGAGATGACGTGGCAGATCCAGCCAAGGAATCCGCCAGATCCGATCCAGAGGCCTGGCGTGATAATCAGCCAGAAGATTCCCCTCCAGAATGTGCCGTTGTAAAACTGACCCACACCGGGGATGATCAGGCTTAAGACAGCGGCTATGCCGGGTTTGTTTGAATCTGTCATCGTCATTTTTCAATCCCCTATCTCCAAAGTGATTACGATAGTGCCCCTGGGCGGGAATCCACACTTGATTCCTTGATGTCGCTTGCGAAGCGGTAGTTTATTTTATCCACAACCACTGGACTGCGTAAGCAAATATTGCAAGAATCAGTATTAACGCATAGCGGCCAAATTTTCCGGATACCAGATTATTATTTTCGCAACACAGTGCCTTGCTTTCTGTTTGAATGGCTTCTACCCCACATTCATTAGATTGTCTTAATTGCATGTAATAACGCCCTCCACAAATTATTCGATAAATTCAATTCCTGACCGGGTTAAATTAAACGCATTACTCTGCTGTAATATCCATTTCCTGAAACTTGCGCCGGAAAAGCAATGGTTCGCTGATGTCGGCAAACGATTCCCGTGATCCGCCTGTCCCGACAATGCTCACCGTGCCAAATCCCAGCAATCTTCCCCAGAAAGTCTGATCGACATTAACCGACTCGATTTTCTGCAGGTTCATCTCGAAGGTTTTTCTGGAAATCAAACCTGTTTTCATGATGATTCGCTTGTTGGTGATCACAAATTCGCTGGTTTTCTGACGGATAATTGGAGAAATCCACAGCGTAAACAAGGCATTTGCTGTAAAATAAATCCGCCAGTGCAGTTTTGCCTGATACTCCACACGCTCTCCTCTGACCAAAACGGAATCTACATAGCTCCCCATAATTTTACATCTCTTTTGCTATTCGTTTCTCAATCGCGCCTATTGATTTAATCATGATATATTCAATAAGTTAGATTCTTAAAAGTTTTTCTATCCCATCATTTCCATAAATTTTATAATACCTGTTAATGGTCTGATAGAATAATCTTTCATCATATAGATTTATTTGGAGAAATGATTCCATCAGTCCTTTCAAGTTCTCGTTCAACAAATCGTCATTTTTAATGTTAGTATTATTCATCGCCACAGATTCCAAAACAGAGAAAGAATTTGAAAGGGTTTTGATGTCGATGGCCGCTTTGTCTTTCTTGCAGATGTTTATCACTTGTTTTATGTAATCTAATATTATTTGAGGAGGTAAACAATTTTTTAATTCATTTAAGCATGAAACAACGCTTATAAGTCTTCTGTGTGTTTCTTGCATATCTTTCGCATTATTAGGGTATCGTTTGAGCGTTTCTATAACTTTACCACGAGTTGACAGATCACTTCTTATCTTCTCTTTATTTTCTGGTAAGCAAATAGTCGCGACATAAATATTGAAAGCCTCATGAACAATCACTTGATCATTATCGTTTTCAATAAACTGATCCAGTAGTCTCTGAATAAAGAATAAATCCTTTTTATCCTTGATTGCGTTAATATTATCTAAGTATTCGTTCTTCAGTTGCCTATGCCTGGTCTTATTTAAGTAATCTAAGACAACCAAAACGATGTGACTGTTATCAAAATCATCAATATCGGGGATAATCTTATATAATATCTTTATAATGGAATGTAAGGCATCGCTTAAATAACCATCTATTCTAATAGCATCTGCATCATATCCGCTTTTACAAATATCTTCTTTAATCCCGTAAAAAGTTTTATACAAACTGGCAAGTGCTTCGCTGTTTTTAACCCATACAATTTTATTATATTCAGAATTTTCGACATACGAATTAATCACATCGCGAAAAGTTTTGGATAAAGCAATCAGTAGTTTTCTTTTGTGACTCTCAATGTTATTAATTTCATTCTCTGTTAAATCACGATTATTTATTAATCCGCCAAGCCTTTTAACTTCTCGCGGTATGTTAATCTTCTGTATGTCTCCACAAATGCAGGAAATAACATCCAATGCTTCACTGGATGAATTATAAGATATGCATTCAAGCAATTTTTCCGTGAAGTCTCTCTTACCTTTATCCTCTTCATTTAATTCTTCGATAATCAACTCATGCTTATCTTCTTTGTATCTATCCCATTTTGCACTCCATATAGCTTTAAGCGCCTTATCCAAACTATTATATTGGTATTCATGTTTTCCCAAATTGTAAAGATAATTTAGTATTGTGTGTTCCTCATCTGGTTCGTCTACAACTTTTGAAAATTGATGATAACCCATTCGGTGAATCATTTCTATTATCATCAAATTACGCGCATTAATTTGCATCACTTTTTCCAAGATATCAAAGCCAAACTTGAGGCACTTAATATCTAAAAAAGCCTCATCTTCTTTTATAACCTTTGAAATAATTGCATTATAAAAGTCGTTTTCTTCAATGTCTTTTCCACTTGATTGAATGTCAATTGTTTTTAAAATGTCACTCGCCAATTTGGCATCAAAGGGAATCTTTTTGTCGAGCATCGTATCTTCCATAATCTCATTGCCTGCAAATGCGTACTGCAATAATGAAAATGTGTTTTTTTACAAAATCATTTGATCGTCTGATTTTTCTTTAGTTTTTTCTTCTTTTACTGGATCCTTTTTAGAATCAGAATAACTATCCCTACTTTTCGCATAAACTTCATGTCTATTACGTTTCTCCATTTCTCTTGAGGTAAATAGCTTTTCCCGTCTGACCACAGCCCAAAGTTTAATGCACCCCCAAGCAAACATGATAACACCTCCAATCCAAATAAGCCCAGAAAGTGGCGCTTTTAAAGACTCCATGATTTGCTGGACAATTCTCTCAATAAATCCATGTTTTTTGACAACTTTAATCTCCCCATTCTTATCAATCTCTATTTCAGGGTAAGGATCCCCCAATATCTGGTCTTTGGCTGCAATGAATGCAGCAACTCCTGCCCCGGTCAACATGACTTTCGGATGTTTTTCTAGCAGGTCCATAATTTTCTTAGGTGCTTTTTCAATCATCTGCATCAGAGTACGCCGCTGAGGTTCGGCTACTTGGGCAATTTTTGGAGCTAGTTTGTTAAGTTGAATGGCTTGATCTGTCGTAATCTTACAGAGAGCCTCCGCCCCTTCCTTGCCCAGTAAGTCCATAACCTGTGTCCCAACCCCAGGATGCTGGGCTGCGGCTATAAGAGAGTCCTTTCCCACATTTGAGAACAAACGAGCTATTAAATCTGGTTCGCGGGTAATCGCTTGTGCTGCCGCCTTCTGCATTGATGGGGTTAGTTCATCAAAAGCCGAGACGAATTTCAACGGAGACTGCTTTGCCACTTTCAAGAGCGCGGCTCCGTGCTCCAGTGTCTGTGTCGCAAGTTTTTGTACCAGCTTCTCGCCCCCTTCCTGCGCTGCTTTCTCAAGAGCCTCCCTAGCCAAAGTCTCGCCCCCAAGCTTCATCAGTTCCTTTGCACCCTGCTGACCGCCTTTTTTGATCAGTTCTTTAACTAATTCTTTTGCCGTCATTAATGCCCCACTCGCTTGGGCATTCGCCCTGATCGGCGTAAGGATACAAAGGGCAATGATGCAAAGCGCAGTGATGAGTTTAACTTTCATTTTTCACCTCCGGTGATGATTTTCCGCAGTGCCGTTTCATGTGCTTCACGATTGGCTTTCACGGTCTGGTCAAAAGCTGAAGCAAGGCCCTGCTTGGGGTCGTTCCAGAGACTCTCCTCCATATCATTTAGTATCTGGGTGCATTCATTTGTGACCTTCTCCTTGAATCTGCCTTCCATCCACCAGTCCACTGCACCTCCGACAACGATACCTCCGACAATACCAATGGCTGTTCCAACTCCTGGTGTGATGATCGTGCCACCCTCACCTCCGGCAATCGCTCCCGCAGCGACTGCACTTCCGCGAGCGGCTGCCCCGGTTGCAACTCGAGTGGCCATTGAGGATAGGAGCTTCGTTACGATTTT
>Ga0116145_1001718_pt1 | contig 21241 bp, 21 predicted proteins | sample AD_JPNHG1_MetaG_FD_89747 | JGI IMG/M metagenome (GOLD analysis project Ga0116145, IMG submission 89747) | Active sludge microbial communities of municipal wastewater-treating anaerobic digesters from Japan - AD_JPNHG1_MetaG | ecosystem: Engineered > Bioreactor > Anaerobic > Digestate | place... | reverse complement strand
TAATATTATTTAATAAGCAAATAGAATTTAAAATGTATTGCAATAAATCATGGAAGTTGTCCGGTGGACAAGAACCAAAATTAAAGCAAGATAAATCATATGTTATAGGTGTTAAGTAATTATCTATCTGACACAATTTTGTTCCAATCTTTTGTATTACATCTTGTAATGTATCACCATTACATAAATCAATGCAATTTATATCATCACCTTGCCATAAAACACAAGCAGAAGATATTACTGTACATCCATATTTTTTGTTATAATTCGTTGGTATCATGTTTTAAAATTTTAATATTCATATTATTATATATTATCTATCAATTTCTACCATCTGACGGGATAGTTGGTCCTTCAGTAGGAATATACACATTACCACTAACAACATTTTCCAAAACAACAATATTTGCAATTTCCATATTTGTTACACATAACTTATTACATTCTATGTTATTATTACAAACATCCATTTCTTTTGACAACATTTCCATCAACATCCCCTTAATCCACCACTTATCATATTCCTCATTACAACATACTTTTATTTTATAGTATTCCTCTAAATATTTTTTATAAACTGCTTCTGCGAATTTACATTTTGTGAATACGTATTTTTCAACATCGCATGTTCCTATATTTAATGATGGTTGATATGATAAATATTTTAAATCATATCTAACATTGTTTAATTCTATTCCATTACACTCTCTACAACCATCATATACATTCGTTACTAATACATACTCGGTATTGATTGTTTCAAAATTACAATTATCATTACGTAATACTATGAAGCAACATTTATAATGACCATAGATATTTACCACCTTGCCAATTAAATCATCTGTAATATTCGATATTGCATTAGGATATATAACAATACTATTATCATCACATTTAACTAATTTGTATAATGACGTATTTACGGAAGCACCAATAATATCATTCCATACTAATTCACTCGTATTATTATCAGTATTTAATATAGTAGTATTTAATGTTTCAGATATACATTGACCACTATTATCTAATAAATAATAATTCAAATCAATATTATTTGCTGTATATGCCGGAGTATTTTCCGGAAATAATATCTCCTTATTGCTATCTGCCCAACATACAGTTCCTATACCAAGCATTGTTGTTGGACATGCTGTTTTTATCACACTTGCTGTTCTCGTGTTATAATCATATTCTATCTGCATTAAACTATTTTCTCTTGTAAATATCTGATTTGAATATAAATCATAACCTATCGTTACATAAAAGTTTGTACTATCAATTTTTTGTATTCGTATCGCATTTTTAAACAACACAAAATCTTCTGATAAATCAACATTATTAAAATTAAAATCTCCATTTTCTAAATATACAAGTTCCCTATCATACAATGTCGGCGTATATTGCTTAAATAATATTATTGCCACACCCACTACTGAATATAAACCATTTTGTGTTGATAGTATTGCTATAGTTGCTAATACATCAGCTTTTGTGCCATTGGGAATAACACAAATATCTGTTATAAATTGTATATATTTATCAAGTCTATCAAGTACTGAATTGGGATTGTAGTATATAAAGGATATATTATTATTTGAAAATATTCTTATTAGTCTATTTGATATTGAATAAAATGTAATCCCATCTACACTATCAATTGCATATGCCGGCATTAATTCCCTTATTTGATTATCAGTGCCATACATTTTTAACATTCTATGGTCCTGAATACCATCTAATGGATTACCATTAATATAATAATTGTTAGTTCTATATATATTATCTACGTAAAAATAATCATTACTATCCTTTTTAATATAATATAAATATCCATTTGGAGCGGTTGCATATAATGTTGAATCATCTATATATTTAACATAAAATATGCATGATGATAATTTGCACAAATCAGGACAACTACAATTAGTAAACATTAGGTTTTGATTACTACTTGTGTTGTATGTATTAATAATATTTAATGCATTTGTTGAATAATAAATAAGATAATTATTTAATGCATCATTATGTTTACGAAATAATAATCCACTCCAATATTTATTTATTACAGATGGTGTAGAAAATATTTGATTGACCTTACAATAATTGTTACTACAAAATTCAAATTTCCCACCCACAAATAATTCATCTGCATTGCACGTATATTCTGTGTTTAAATCTAATGTGTAATAATCTACATCCATTAGTGTTGAATCTCTATTACAATATATTGGGCTTGTTATTGTTGTTCCTAAGTAATCTTTGGTTATGTGTGTGCTATCTAATAAATTTGTATTTGTTATGTTTTGTGTGGTAATATATCTATAATCAGTAGTCTGCATAATTGCAGCCTTCTTCGTACCAGATATTTTTCGTTTAATATAATATGCAATGTTTGCCATGTATGCTGCTATTTGAAATCGGTGAACATTTTTAAGGTTTTTTATTATTTAGATTTTTTAGCGTATATAATGTCGTGTTTTGCGGTGGTATATTATTTTGATTTGGCATTATTGCATTTTTAGTTTTATATATTTGTACCGCACAACTTTTGCAATATGTTAAACCATCAATGGTTACCATCGAACATGCACAACCAAAAGTATTGCCACATTTATTACATCTTGCCATAGTTAACAATAATTACAGTTTATTTTATCTAATAATGATAATGCATAATTATACATAGCCATCCCTTCCTGTGCTCTACCACAATTTTCTACCATAGCCTTTGCTGCATCTATATACGTTCTTATATCAGATAATGTTTTCATTAATTTAACATTATCATATCCTAATTTGTTTTTATTTATATCTATACAACATAATGTTGTCTTGTATTTATTCATTATATTGGTTACTCTTAAATGATTGTATTCTACATATACAACATCATTAGGACTTATAGAATAACGAATAATATAAACACCATCAGATAAATCACAATATTCATTACCGCAATTTTCTGTCTGCAATCCTAAATCACACGCTGTCAGTGCTAATGAAAAATTATAGTTTAATGATATATTATTATTGCTATTATTAAATACAATGGCTGTATTAAATCCGGGTGGTGTTATCTCTAACATCTGACAACACAAATTTGGGTCATTGAAATTATATGATGATATATCATTTATGACCAATGTACATGGTGCTAATACATCCGGTATGTCGAGAACAAGATTATGTTTAACCATATTACAAATATACAAACTATATATATAATTTACAAAAAAAATACGACAAAAAAAAATGCCCCTAATGTGGGGCATTCTTCAAAATGTAGCAAATTTATTATGCTATTGTTATTGTTGTTACATGAGATACGCCTGACGTTACATCATACGTAGTGAAGTTGTTTGTTAAGAAAGTATTTAATAATGCTGCTCCATTACCGGTTGATTGTGCAAGTGGAGTTGCAATTTCGATTACATAACGGTCAGTATTAAATACACCAAGATTAGCATTGCTGCCACCACCTAAGAATCGTGGAATTGTATGGATGAAACCATATCTGTAATATTTAACAGTTCTGTCAATCAACATTCCTGTTCCACCATTAGCTTCACGAATACGAGGATCATCACTTAAATAATTTTGTAGGTATGCCTGTGATACCAATAGGTCTTTTTGTAGTGTTAAACTATATCCATTCCCGGTATGACCTGTTGATAATACATTGTTGCAATAGGTCATTGATTCACATGGATTACCTGTCATGTCAATGAAATCAGCATTAATCTTAATGGGTTTGTATTCTTCATAATCACTCGGTAAAAACGAACAATTAGTAAATGATGTATCAGAATAAGCACCAATTAATACAATGCCTGCCTCTACGTCTTCCGGTAATACACCTGTTCCTAATGTGTAGAAATCCCATGTGTTAGTTGCGGTTACAACGTTGGTATCATAGGTTGCATTAAAACTTGATGGTGCAATGTAATTAACACCTGTACTACCATCAGCCCCATTTGAATATACAACAGGAACTACAAATTGTGATAGGAATGGGTCGTTTAAAATCCCCTCTGCAATTTGAATGAATACCCATGTTGGGTCAACTTGTACTACTGTACCACCTGTGCAGCAAGGTGTTTTAACTTCAATCCAACGGTACATATTACGTGAGTATGTACGTAATGCAGCACTGCCACGAACTTCTACTCTAAATATATACGATTGGTCGCAATAGAATACCGGCGTACATCCTGTATTAGATGAGTTAATGCTATTAGCACCTACACCAAGAACAAACGGGAAAGCATTTTGTGTTGGTACATAATAAGCAAATTCTGAATACGAAGGACGAACGAGTTTACTTAAATCACACATTTTATAACCACCATGTGAACCATATTTATCTTGCGAAAATAAACTTGTATTTGCAACGATAAAATCTCCGGTATAAGATGATGGTGAAACACTCAAATAGGTTGATGGATTAATTATAGCAATATAACCCGGACCTAATGCAGCTATTTCATCTAATCGTTTGCCGGCTGCTGTTACTAAAAAATTAGTGGTTGTGCCAGAAACAGTTGTTCCGTTAGCAAGCATAACCTTTTTAAATGCGTTGTTGTAGAAAGCCATATACAGATAAATTTAATTGTTATACTATAATTTAATATTTATTTTTGTAATTTCAAAATTATTATTAATAATTATTTGAAATGTATTCATCAAGGTGAAGTAAATCACCTGTTCTTGTTGAAATATCTACTAATGATAATGCTTTGTTTATTTCTTCATTTTGTTCAATTATCATATCTTCACATAATCTTAATAAATACATATCATGATTAGATTCTATTGTATTTTTAACAGCACTATACATTGCTTTTAAATTACACATATTATCCATTTCAGCTTGGTACGTCAAATTAATAACATCATATAATGAAGATGGATTATTTACAATTTCTGATATTTGCGGAAGCATGAATGAGATATTGTTAATAATAAAAAAGTCTAATATCTTATTTGCATGGGACTGTTCTTCATTAGAATATTTTTCCCATACTGAATAAGATTTATACTTATTTGTTTTTAACCAAATAGCAAATTGTTTATACAGCCTTGAATTATGTTCTTCTAATTCATACTGTTTTTTTAATGCATCTAAATATGATAATTTATTTTGATTTTCATTATAGTTTGTCAATAATGTTTCCTGTGGTTGTTGATTATCATCTGTGATATTTAATAATAAATTGTCCATAGTGTATTAGTTATTTTGTTCAGTATTTGAAGATTGAATATTAATTTGATTAACCAATTCAATATTACCTGCCAATATCTTACATGCCTCATTAATTATTACTTCTACTATGTCATCCTTAAATATAGGATTAATAGTTTGTGTAGATAATGATTGTGTGTTAATATTGTAGGTATTTATTAATTCTATTTCCGGTGGCATTTTATAATATACTAATTCAGCACTTTCAATTTCAAATTCATCATTTGTCCATATCTGAATTTTATTATCCATTAGTGTACATACCGTTTCTCGCCATTCAAATGATGGCTTCCTAAATTCATCATTTAATATTACATTTATATTTGCCTGTTCCGCTAAATATACAACCATGTTATCCGAATCACAACATCCCCTTTTAGCCATTACATCCAATCTTTTATATAATAAATAATCTTGTGGTAATGGATATGCTTCGTAATATTTATTCTTTTTCTGGAGTTGTAATGAGTGTTTAGATAATAATACCTGAAAGTCATCTATTCTCATTTTCGATGATTCATCACCTTCCCGAAAATAGTTTGTTCCATGTAAATTTCTACGCACCCAAGATAATTGTGCAATATTAAACGCTGAATTTATTTGCCACGATTCGAGATTATCATAATCGTGGCTATCTAATTTATTCAGATTGTTTTTTATCTTAATATGTATTTCTTCTGTTGTCATGATAAATTACATTTTTTTCTTACCTCTAAAAAAAGATTTTGCTTTATCGTTATCACTATCACTATCATTATCATCAACATCATCAATATTAATTTCAATGCTATCTATTGTTTTGTCTTCTTTTTTATCATTGTCTTTTTCATTAGTATTAGCTACTTCCTTAATCTTTGTTTCAACCTCATCTTTTATATTTTGAAATTCAGATTTAATGCCAATCTGTAATAGATCGTCTCTATATTTAGAGATAATAGTATTCATTAATATTCTATTATTTGGCATTAATAAATAGCTTACACAGTCTTCCATTGTTCTTCCTAAGAATGAATTTGTGTATGAACAATAATATTGCCCATCAATATCTTTGTAATATAATTTCTTCATAGATTTTATATCATTCAATAGGGCATATATAGCAAGTTCATTTTCCGGTAAATTAGCATATTTAATAAATAAACTTGCATTATCAATTACATTTCCATATTTAGAGATATATTCATCTAATAATACATATAAATCATAAATTGAATTTTCCAATGTATATTCTGTATTATTATCTAATAAAATTTTAGCAAGATATAGTAATTTCTTATGCTTAGAATTTTCTTCTAATGAAGATAAAATTGCAATTGCTTTATTCTTTAATTTCTTTTCGGTCGTATCTAATACATCCATTTCTTCCGGTGTATCCAAATAAAAATAATATTTATTCGGATTCGATGATGCCGATTTATATGATGGTGATATTGTATTAAATCCACCTGCCTTAATGCAATAATATAATATTTTATGATTGGGATTATTTTTAATGTCTAATTCAAATCCATTATTAGTTAGTTCTATAAAAATCTTACTCCAATAACTTGAATTAGTTGCATGTAATAATTTAACCTTACTCCAAAAATCTTTATCGTTTGGGTCTATTTTATTATATATTAATTTCATTTCTAATTCTGCCACTGCCTCACGTATTTCTTTTATCTTTTCCTGCCGTAATGTGTCATTTTGTATTGACGTTACTGATGGTGCAAATTCATCCAATCCGGTAATGTATCTTTTAATACCATTCGCTTCTACATAACTTAAAAATTCCTTTTGTTTGCAATTGTCATATAATACCATATTGTAACGTTCAAGACCTAAAAATCTATATCCTGATGGGATATAAGGTTTTACTTGTATTTTTCTTTTCTTTGCCATATTGATTGTGTTTTACTTTAATCGCAAATATAAATACTTTTTTTAAAATAAAAAAATTTTTTTTATTATATTTACAAAAAATGTAGCGGATTTAAAAAAAAATTATTAACTTTGCATAAAATCAGACTGTTTAATAGTAGAATGAAAACGATTTTTAGGACTATCGTCAGGAACTGGCGATTACACGGGTGGAGACTCAAATAAGACTTTGGTAACAAAGCATAAGTCTATGAAGCCCGAAGCCCATTTGTCTTCAGCAAATGGGTAGTTCACAAAAAAATGGAGTAGCATAAACTACTCCACTTTTCTGGAAACCATTTTTTTGGGGGTGGAATTATAGAGAACCTCCTGTGATGGGGTTTTTCATTACAATCTTCATGATTTTGGTTGGGTCTTTTACCCAGATTGCCGGATATTTTTGATACATTTTTACACGATAACCACTGAATGAACCACTCGATTGGAAACCGGTTTTACGTCCTAAGTAATCTAATGTACCATTTTCATAGAACCAATGTAATTCATGATCCATGCCCCATTTCAACATGTAGATATTATCATTTTGATTATCTGTAATATCAAAGATGATGAAGCTATACGAACTTAAATTGTATCCATCAATTTTTGGATTTTCAATTTCATTTGTATTGTAGTTGTCAAATGCGGGATTTAGCACAAAGGTTACATTTGCTAAGAATGGGAATGTAATACCACTATATGCATATCCAAAATTCATGTTCATTGCATTACCTGTAACTGCACCAATACCTGCATTGGAAGCAGCCTGAACTTGGAAACCGGATTGAACAACCTTAGCTGCAATAGCATTTTGTATCAATTGGAATCCACCTAAACCGGTATGTACAAGTAATTGACGGTTGGGGTCTGGTCCTTCAAAGTCAACTTTGCCTGCAAAGAAATTGAAAATTTCAGCTCTGAAAATATCTAATGAGAAAGTATCTTTGGTATAAATAAATTTATGTCCACGATTTAATTGTTGCCATAAACCAATGGTCATACGAATATCGTCAGCACCAAAATTCTGTTGTATTCTACCACCCTTACCCCACATTAGATATGTTTCAATATCACGTGTAATGCTGCTTAACATCATTGCCTCGATTTTCGTTACAAATGATGCAGACATTTTACCGCTTTGTTTTAATTTCTTCACATAGTCAACACCCATTTTATCTACTAAGGAATTAAGGTCTGTAATAGATGGGTCAATGTTGCTATCAAATACTCGCCAAATTTCAGTTACGTTTACCTTGCCATCGGAGTTCATTAATCCTTTTGCAATAGCATCGGCAGTTGAAGAAATGCTAAATTGTGCAGATGCTTCACCTGTACCCACATAATTATAAAATTCACGATAGCCTGCTTCTGCCCTAAAATCTGTAAATTTTTCTGTAAATTCCCCCTTGATAGAACCAACAACAAACCATGTAGTTCCGTTTGCTAAATAAGCATTATCCAAATAGGCATTATTGTCGTTGTTTACAAGTTTACAAGTATAGATATATCCATCAGAAACCTGGAAAATATCATCTTCTGTAATATAAACTTCTACACCATTGAACTTATCGTATGTGATAATTTGGTTGTGGCTAAATACCCTTTTGTTAAATTTCAGTTTGAAGGGTGCTCCCCCCATACCTTTATGAGTATTAGTAGAATCTACATCGTCAACGATATATGGTAAGTCAACGGCAATTGGAGTTTGCCATGTATATTCACCTTTGGGGTGATTTACCATGATAATATTATTTTTATTGAACGATGAGAATGTGTAAAGTGGAGCTTCTTTCTTTTTTGCAAAAGCGAACAAGTCCACAGGACCTAAATCAACCGCAGGTGCATTCTTAATTAAATTATTAAGGTGAGCACTGTCAATGTGATTATCAATTACATATTGATTGTCCCTAATAAAAATTCCATTGTTAATAGATGGTGTTGCCATATTAATGATTTTAATAGTTATTTATAATATAATATAACTACTTTTTTTAAATTAACAAAAAATTTTTATAGGAATTTTCACTTCACCTTCTGAAGAAATTTTCAGTTATATTGTTTCTTTTAATTACACGTGGCTTTTTTACAGATGTTTCATCATCAATTTCCATGTTAGTTTCTGTTTTATCTCTATTTGATGCTGTCCGTAATGCTTTCTTCAATTCGGTTTCTGCTTCCTGTTTACCCTTATTAATCAACATTTGTTTATATTCATCTGGATTGTCTAATAACCACAATGCTTCTGAAACAAGTTTTAAATTTGGTTCTTTAAACTGATATTTTTCTAATAGGTATCCTAACTTATTTGTTTTTCTACCGGATATAGAATCGTATTGCAGTGATAATAAACCATTTATCAATTCATTTACTTTATTATTGCTTAGTGTAATGTCATTAATCTTTTTATCTGACAATGATTTATTAACATCTGATACATATTTTTCAGCAAATTCTTTTTGTTGTTGTTTTATTTTTTCTAATTTTTCCATTTCGTTTTGCACTATCTTATTGTGCATATCATCTAATTTCAGCTTATATTTAGATGAGAAATCCTGTAATTTATTCGTGTCTTTTAATAATTTTATTTGTTCTTCAATTTCCTCCTGACTTCCAAAATTCGTATTTTCTAAATACATTCTTACAATAACTTCATCATCCTTTCCAACTTCTAATGAACTAATATCATTTACTTTATTCACGAGTTGCATAATGCTTTTAATGTCATTACCACCTTCAAGTGCATATTTTGTTAATATTTGTAATTCATTTGGTAATGATTTCACAAATTCATCAATAGTCTTTTGTGCAACATCATTTGTTTTTGTTTCGATATTTGCCTTTATAAGTTCTATAATATCATCTTGCGTATATTTCTCTAATGGTTTATCGTCATCAAATGGCAATAAATATTCTTCTTCTATTAATTTTTTTATTACATTATTCATTACCCTTCCACCGGCAATCTTTTTATTTTCATCTTCATTACCGGTATCATCATTATTATCATCAACAATATCTATCTTAAATAGTTCGTTTGCTACATCACTAACATCATTATTTACAATTTCATTTAATGGTGTTGTTTCTGTATCTGTTTTTATTGGTTCATCATTATGTTGCTGTGATACACTAACACCAAATTGTTCTTTTAATATTTCATCGAACACATCATTAGGTGTTACATTTGTAAATATATTAGGATTAGTATCCTGATTTTGTTGCTGTTGCTGTTGCTGTTGCTGTTGATTTTGATTTTGTTCTTCTGCCATAATTAAAATATTTTGTCCGACAAATATAATATATATTTTTTAAAAAACAAAATTATTTATCTAAATCGTATTTGTTTCTATTTGTTTTAGCAATTTCTAAATCAATTAGCTTTTCATTTTCTTTTGCCTGTATTTGTTTTTCTTTTATTTGAGAATTTCTGATTGCTTGTTCATTTTTCATTTCATACGCATTCGCTTTAATTTCCATAAGGTCCTTATATTCATTTGTTTTTTTAATTTCATCCATATAATCTATGAAATCTGATTTGTTGTTTTTATCCATATCTTGCATTGCTAAATAACCGGATGCTTTTATCTGTGCTATTAATAATTGATTTCTTCTGTCTAATTCTTTTTGTTGTGCCTCAAAATTATATTGTAATGCTTTTTCTTTATTATGATTTTCAATTTCCATTTGTTTTAATTGTTGTTGTTGCTGATACTGCATTTGCATATTTTGTTCTGATTTTTCTTTTATTTCTTTTAATTTATTTTCTAATTCAGAATATGTTTGAACCTTAATAATATCTGCAAGATCATATATCGTTGCACCTGTATTAGGATTAGATAGTAACATTGTTTTTAATTGTTCTATCATTGCACGATAATTAGCCTTTGTTGTTACATATACATTGAAATCTTTATTTAATATTTTCGTCCCATCAATATTAAATAATACACGTTCTTTATCTTTTAACATTATCTGCATTCTATATGATGGCTTTGTGCTTACATAGTATTGTGCTAATTGTGTTCTCATTTCATGTACACGTGGCATTACATTATCACAATGAGTGATAAAATATTTTTCTGTTTGTGAAAATGAGCTTACTACTGCATTTTCAATTTCTCTCGCTGTTTGCTTTTGACCTATTGGTGTACCAAGACGTTGTGGTGTAATACCAATTGATTCTAATGCTTGTTGTTTAAAATATTGTGCTAATTGTATCCTACTTAAAAATCTTTCTGTTTGAGATAAATCTAATTTCTGATATTGATTGAAATTTATACTCGATTCAGTATTTCGCAATGAAGTATCTAATGGTAGCATATTAAAGTTCTTCATTGCTATATATGCATTGGCATATGGTGTTTGACCCCAATCTTCACCTAATGAATGTTTGGGTAATGTGTTTTGGTCTAATACAACGACAGTCCCAATTTCATCCATTAATATATCTGCTATCTGATTATTAACAATATTATATCCTATTTGATATGGTTTTAATATATCTACCAATGACATTGAATGTGTATATCTGTAATTATCAATAATACCTTCTACCGGTAATTTTGCCCCAAACACACTTAAATCACTTTTAAATTGAAATGGTAATGGTTTTATGTTCTTGCTATTAATACCAATATATATTGGGTCTAATCCCTGTGATTGCATACCAAAGTAAGTTGGACTATTAGGACCAATTTTTATTCCACCCCACACTTCACGCATCCATATCCATTCTATATATTCACCATATATTAATGTTCTTTCAGATTCTTCATTTAATAATGTTTTATTAAATACAGGCTTTGTAGTAATCTTAAAATCTTCCGTTACAATCTTTTCTATTTTATTGCCATTACTATCAATAGCTGTATATAAACCCAATTTTCTATATGAAATCCAATATGCAGTTGTTACTCTTAAATATGGTATTTTATTAAATGCATTATCTTCAAAGCCATTTAATAACATATCCAACATTGGTGTTGAATTATATCCAAACATAGCAACATGTCGTGTAAAATCTAAACTACCATATCCAACACCATTATTTTGATATGGTTCTGCTGTGTTATAAAATACACCATCATTCTGGCGTGTGGTTAATAATGAATTGAAATTTTGTGTTGGTAATAATGATTCTAATCTTGATAAATCACTTTCATCTATAAATCTACCATATCTATCAATAACTTCCTGTAACGTCATTAATTGTATATTACCAACATATGCACAATTAGATACATATTTAGTACCCGGACTTCTATGATAAAATGTGGTTATAGTATCCCATAGCTCAATATCATAATCATCGTCCAACATTCTAAAATGCCAAAATTCTCTATTTGTAGATAGTAAATCTAAGAATGCTGAATTTTCTAATTCGTACATTCTAAATCTTTCTACATCTATATTGTGTTGATGCTGTGCCCATTGTTCATATATGGTTCTATAATTAGTTCTGTAAAAATCTTCTATCTCCGGTAATTTCTTCAATACTTCTGGGTTATTTACCATTGATGCCAATTGCTTATATTCTTCTGATTCTGTATCTCCCCTATATTCCATCAACTTCATTTTTAATTTATTGTTGGCATCTTCTATTAATACTCTTTCTATATCATTTGCCTTGTTTTGAAGTATCTCATTTACACTATCAGAATCAATAGCATAGTATAAAACATCAGTATTCCTTTTTGCAAATTCTGACGTTAGCGTATTTATCACAATCGGCACTAATGGATAATTTTTAATTTCGGCTGCTAATTCGTCTTCTTCCGCAATAGCTGTTAATAATGATGCGTATTCATTATTTTCAGATACAACATAATCATTTTTTTCAATCACACCATATGCAGTCTTATAATTTGAAATCATACGCTTGGCTTGTGAACGAACCTGTATTAATCCATTCCATTCTAACCAATCCATATTTCTTTTTGTCCATTCCTCATCTTTCTTTTCACGTGGTAATACCTGTAATGGACGTGTTAATAATGATGTTTTTGTAATCGGACTTGCCTGTTCACCATTTTTTAAATCTATTGCGGATAATATTTTACTCATAATTTATAATTTTTGAAATAACCCTTATATGGGTTAATATTTTTATATTTGAAATTATTAAAGTGTCCTATATTAAAGTTACTATTTTTTTGCGTATTTTGCAAATTACTATCTGTTTTCTCAATGTTCATATAACCATAGTTACTTGTTAATACTTTTACATATGATACAAGTGCACCAAGTGATATAAGTCTATCTTTATTTTTTAATTCATAAAACTTTTTCATTTCTTCTAATGCCATAATATCCGGTATTCGTTCTATACCAAATATTGTCCTTTTATTTATGTCATCTATTTTTTCTTCACCTATTTTCTCTTTTATATAATCAATTAAATAAGGGACAAAATGATTATTAAACAATTGATTAGTTGTTGAATATCCATATTCCTTAAAAGTCATTGTATTTACATTAAGTTCTTTTGTGAATAATATTTGTGTTGATGGTATTAAATAATGTTGCTTACGTTTATATATCATGTGTTGTATAAAATTCCAACTATTATTTTCTACTAATGTATAAGCATTATACCATTCAATAATCTTCAATAACATGTCAAATGTTTCTGTCATGTCATCGTAACGACCACAATATGAACAAACAATTTTATCACCCTCTATCGCAGTCTCTTTCATATTACCATATATGTCTTTTGTCTTTACTATTGTTGGCATACGATACACATATAACGATGCCAATGAATCAGATGTTATAGTTTTCCCTGATGATACAGGGTCTATACTTGCAATATAAGAACCAAATTTTAGGTTTGGTATTGGACGTTCATATACTACTACACATGCTCTTTTATCTTCAAGGTTCATTGGTACAGGTACTTCTAATATAGGCATTCTTTTACTTTCTACTGCATCTACTTTGCCATCTGCATTATATATTAAATCTACATATTCATATGGAACTTTTTTTTCTGCAATTCTCGATTCCTGTATTCGTATTATTTCTAATGGGAAACGTGATTCTTTCCTATAATTAAATGCTTCTGTAATATACATTGGAGCTTGTGATACACGTAATTGATATTTCTCAAACGATAATTCCTCTTTCCATTTTTTTCTATGTTCCAATAATGCCTTTATTGCATCTTCAACAAGACTATTTCCATATTCATCAATATAAGGTCTCATCCCCCATTGTTCCGGAATAAATAAAGCACATGTTCTTTCTGGTGTTTCAACATCATAGAATTTTGTTTTTATTGCATATACATCTCTAATATCAGGATTTAATATTAATTCACGAAGCCCTACTGCGTGTTCTAATTCACCAACACTGCCGGCAGCTATAAATTGACCTGTGTATAAATCACCATCTTTTAATGCGGGTAATATATATTCAAACAATTCTAACATGATTGGTGATATACCACCTTCTTCATGGAAAAAATATCTACATGAACCTGATACTGACTTTGTGCCAACTGTATCTGCAATAATACCTATTAGTTCACCTTTATTACCACTAAATATCTTTTTACCATCACTCGTTTTCTTTTCAAATCGTTGTTGCCAATGTTTGTATGTGTCTGGCTGCATAGGTCTATACCATGCCGTATGTTCATTTAAGAAATTTCTATATTCATTTGCATACTGCCAAAACTGCTGTATATATAATTCTGCAAATGCAGCCGTTTTTAATATTACGCCTTGTTCAAACCATAGTTGGTTTATTAATTTTGCTGCATGAAAATACGATGAAGCACATTGTCTTTTCTTTAAAATCGCTGCATGTAGTCCCTTTAACTCGGCAATATATTCATATAATGCCATGTGTAATTGAAAATCAATAATATCTGGAAATCCATATCGCTTAACATCCTTTCGATATATTGGTAAAAAGTTTAACCAAAAATAATAATCTCTCGGTACATACCACTTATTATCACCATCTATTAATAATAAACCATTTCTGCACAATAATTTTTGGTGTTCCCAATATTCTATATAATCAATACTTTTAAATGGTGCTTCTGTATAAAAAGATTTTTCTTCAAAATTTGCTGCTTCCTTTCTAAAATATTTTGTAGTAGTTTTATTCAGATTATATAATCCCGGCTCTTTAAATATTTCTGTTTCTAATAATTTAATCCAATCATTTTTATTAAATTCAGAAATATAAAATTTACCATTGCATGAATTTATAGTTGGTATTTTTATTACATCATTGATCATAAGCAACATTTTGATTACCACGTGCCTTTGAACTTTGTCTTTCACTTATAACTTCATTAAGTGCAGATTTGTATGGCTCGATAATATCCTTGTATGATTTAATGGTGTCTTTTATATCACGTATATTTTTATCTGTAATTTTCGTATTATTTAGATATTCTGAAATATCATTAATCTTATTTTTCACTGAATTGTATAAACGTACTATTGGTGTTTCATACATTTCATTTAATAATGAAATTATTGTATTAACATCATTTATATATTCCTCTGGAATATCTTTTAATCCTATATATTTTAATATCTTATTTTTCTTTTCAGATTCTATTATATTAACAAATGGATTATCATCTTCATATGGACATGTCATATAATAGCAATAAGCTATATATTTTAAACCATTTTTCTTTTCATATAATTTTTTAAATGGTTCTATTAATAATATGTGCTCATTAAGAATAACCGTATTATTTTTTACATCAAATATTTTCATCGTTCAAATTTCTATTGTTAGTTAACATAGACTTTTCAGAAACAGATATTATTTTTGCTAATCTTAATGAATCTATAAAACTACCATACAACGTTTTAAATTCGTTATATTCCATAGTGCATATATAAGAATTATATGAAGTTATAATCTGTGTGTAATATTTCAGTTCTCCATCATACTTCACAATAACCTCACCATATGCATCTATAAGATTAAAATCTATTGTTAATTTACATATATCCGGTCTTATTTTTATTTCACCTTCTTCTATTGTACCAAATATAATTGGTATTTCAACCATTGTTGTTTCAATATTTTCTTCCAATTCAAATTCATTATTTTCTTCCATAGTTAAGATATTAATTTTGATAACATTTTTACTTCGTCTTCGATAGATATGATTTCATCCCATTTATTAAGTGGACATGAAGATGATAAAGACCTAACCTTTAAATCAAGACAACAACCACATTCAATACAACATGGTGCTGTATTAGGTACTACACATGCAATATCATCATTAGATTTACTACTACACTCATCGCATATGCTCATTCTATATTTTGCAATTATTTCTATATTCTTAGTTTTAATAACATAGTTCTTTAGTCCTGCAAGAATTTGTTTTTTGTTCTTCGCAAATGCCTTATATAATCTTTTTTTCTTTTTAGATTTAATTATGTTAAATATCAATTTCCATATCATAGCCATAAAATTTTTTCATTTTTTTGTCATAAATTATATTGTCCCTTCTATTTTTTCTATCCTCATTTAGGATCGTTATAAATTTTGCATTTCTAAACATAAACCAATAATAGAATAATTTATTGTTTGATAATAAAACCGTATGTGATATTCCGAACATCCTCTTTGTTAGATGATTCATAAACTCTTTGTAAAATAAATCTAATATATCATCTAAATTATCATTAATCAATTGTTGCATATCACTATACGATGACAATGTTTTAAGGAATGAAACAAAACTATAATATACAAAAAAACATTGACTTTCATTATTAAAATTTATTATGGATGATTTTGAATTAAAAACATCCTCATTATTACAAACCAAATAAATATATGGATTATTTAATGAGCCAATTGAATATTTATTATCTTTCATTTTTTGTATTAATATATCATAATATATCAATACACATTCCTTCACAACATCAGGTGTTGTATTACAATTTTTTGCTACAACATCTAATATATAATTATCATCATATGATATTTTCTTTGGACTACCATCAAAGTTACATAATTTATTATAGTAATCCTTATTTAATATCTTATAAAAATAATTATATTTAAAACTTGTATTCCCCATATCTACAATAGTAGAAATTATAAAGGTTAATTAGCCATTAACTATTATTGCTAAATTTTAATATAATTCCATTATTTGATGATGCATTAGAATGTGCAATCTTAAATATACGTTCTGTTTTTAATCGGATTTCTAATTTACCACCTGTATCATAAGGATAATATTTATCAATTAAAACAACGTTATTTTCTTTATCTATCATATAATTGAGATTATATCTATTGGTATCTCGTTTTAATAATATAAATTGTTTCTTTTTTAATATCTTTGATATTTCATTCAGGTGTTCATCAGAAATTTCAAATTCATCAATAAACATTCCCTTGTCCCATATTATATCATTAGGGAAATAAACACATGTATTATCTTTTCTAATTAAGTTCAGAGTAGGTTTAATATCATTGAATTTTTCATTTTGCAAAACCCTTGTGTATTTATATTTCCTTAGATTTGCCATGTGTTTATTTCACTAATTGATTTTTATGTTATGATTCTTGTGATGATTGTGGTTCTTGTTTAACCTCATCATCATTTACTTGTGGTGGTTGTGATTGTTGCATTAACTCAAAATACTTAATTCTATATACCATAGATTCGTATTTTGCTTTTTCAATTCTTGAATTTAATTCCCAATACTTAACTTCTGTCTGCATATTTTTAATACCATCTAATAACAACTTTGTTATTTGACTTTGCGACATTTGTTGTTGTGGACCTTGTCCATTTTCATGATTTTGATTTTGTTCTGTTGTTTGATTTTTGTTTTCCATAATTATTAATATTAAGTTATTTTAATTCAGTTATTTCTAATTCAAATTTATCCGGTAATAGTTTTGCTAATTCTGCAATAACAACATTTGAATAATTAATATCCAACTGTTTATCACCATTCATGTCTATAAAATATCTGCCGACTGCTATACAACCACGCAATTCAGATACATAATTTGCTATATGTATTAATATGCCACTTCTATTCTTTACATTCAAAACCGAAAAATGAGTGTATTTAAAATGACTATTTGGCTTTTCTTTCTGTACCACATATTTACCCTCCGGTATGCAACTAATATTTCTTTCATTATTTATGTTAGGTAATTCTAATGTTGAACATGAATATATCAATTCATTATCATCATTAAACACTAATATAAATCCAAGTGTTTCATATTTCTGATATATACGTTTTAATTTAACTTTCATAGCTATTCAGGTTTAATTTTTTTAATTTTATCAACAAAATAATCTAATGATAATCCAACTACAAACGCATACCAAAATGAAAAATTAATACTAATTAATTCAGTTGGGAAACGTAATGTTATAAATATTACTACTAATGTTGAAAGTATAGACAATAACTTTGGTAATAAATTATCTTTAATCCAATAACTAAATATAAATCTATTCGGCGTTTCTGGATTGTATTTAATAGATTTCCTTGTTTTATAATACCACCTTAGAAACATCCCAATAAATGCAAATATAAAGCCGGTTAAATAATCAGATAATGATAAACCACCTAATATTTTTTCATTAATTTCCTGTAATACATGCTGTCTTATCATTACATTATGTAATGAATCATTTAATGTTAGAATAGAATCCTGTAATGCAATATTAATATTGACATTTTGTGTAATTATAGAATCATTATTTGCTATCAATATTAATGCAAATAAATTTAATGTAAGAACTAAAAAAAGTTTTTTCATATATCTGTGAAATTTTAAATCTCACAAATATACAAACATATTTTTTAAAAACAAAATTTTAGTTTAATGAAATGTTATTTTTGTTTAAATAATCTTTTTGTGCAGTGTTTTTACGTAGTAATAGAAAATCTATTTTATCTTCCATTCTTTTTAAACGACTATCAATATCATTGAATTTATCATTCTGATTATTTATCCTGATATGTAGGTTTCTGATTTTATATGAAAAGATAGTATCTAATTTATTTGTTTCATTGTATATAGTATTAGTCATTCTGCTACACTTTTCATTCATTTTTTCTTTAAATTGCGGATAATCTGATTCCACAAATAATATTACATTCTTTGTAATGTAGATAATATAACCCAATGATAATGTTATTATTACCTTGAATGCATGGTCAACATAGGTATTAGAAAAAAATTTTTTCATATATATAAATTTTAAAACACACTAATATTCACATTTGGAAACTCACCATTAGTTATATTTTCACAATTCGTTATCAAGCAATTGAAGCCTTTAATTGGAACATTAAAGCTCACGTCTTTAAAATACTGTGAATTAATCACATATTTGCAGTTGTTGCCCAATCGGAGTGTGTTATCTTTAACGCCTACTACTTTACTCCTTATTATTGCTGCATCTATCCTAACTAATGAGCCAGATATGAATAATTTCTTGTTGACTGTTATGTTTTTGGAAGGCAGAATGAACGTTAATGTCTCGCTTGTTGTATAGTAACCAGAAGCCAGTAGATATAAGCAATCGATAGATATATTTTTATTCAAAATTATATCGGGAGTTCCATTAGTGGATGGACTTAAAGTTGTGTTGTACGCTATTTTAAAAAAATAATCGCCAAAAACGCCATTAGAATTAGCTGTAAAGTTGATTCTATGAGTTGTGTTAATTAGTAATGCAATGTCGCCAACGAGTGTAACATCACCATTGAACGTTATGTTATTAATGCCAAAGTAAGCCAGATATTTGCTTTCAAGACTTATTAATTGCGTGTTGTTTTGAAAGTATAGGTTAATATTGGTTTCCCATCCATATACACCGCAGTAATATTCAAAATTATGTAAAATAGTAATGGTGTACAAACCAGCACTCGCACAATTAAAGTAAACAGTTGGTATGACAATGGAGGAATTATAGCGAAAATCATACAACGTAAGGTTGGAAATTAGGTTGTAATACTTGTAATCATACACCCACAACGACATTCCATTGGTATTAGCCCCGCCTGCATCAAGGTTAGGAGCAGAAGCAGAATTAGAAGCATTTGAACGCCATTTTATGAAACCTATAATCGTTGTCGTTGAACCTAATGTAATTGAACCGTATGTTACATTCAAGTAGTAACCACTATTAATTGTCAATGTGTTGGCAAAATTAGTTGTAGTCAATGATAGGCAGTTGCCGTCTGCTCCTGTTATCGTACATGCAGGGCTTAATGCATCGAATATGACATTATCGCTCGCAGTTGGCACTACTCCTTCAAGCCAATTACCATCCGTTGACCAATTACTATCTATCGTCCCTCTCCATGTTCTTGTTGCCATATGTTTTAATTATTTTTTTGAGTTATAATAATAACGTTTAAATATGTTGCATCATCATTACTTGCGACATTTAAACCAATAATATCATTTTCATTTATTGTTGTGGTCGTCCAACCAGATATTAATCCATAATTTGCTGTTGCATTACTTAGACTTGGTTTATTACCACTTCCAACTGCGCTTACTCCATTAATTAACACATCAATTGAAGCTGTACATCCATTATTTGTTTGATTATTACCAACAATTTTCCAAGCTATTATATTATAATTGCCGTCTGCCATCGTTTTTGCCATTGTGTTTGTTGGGATATAAGTATAACAGCCATCAAATGTCACAGTAATTTTATTAAAGTTGTTATTAGTGATATAATCATATACAGCTTTAGTTGTTGGTATTTCATAATTTGTTGAAGCACTTAATATAGTATCAGTTATAGCTGTTATAGTATTAGTTTTAAGTGAAATGTTACCATTTACTGTTAAATTAGAATTAATACTTAAAGAACCTGTCATTGTATCGCCACTTAATTCAACATATTTGTCGTCATGATGATGTAAAGATGATGCCGTACCACCTGATGTTAGTAAATTAAACTGGTCATTTGTTAAGTGGAAATATTCATTACTTGTTCCACCTTGTAATCCAGTTAAGGTGTTATGAATAACACTTGCAGTTGTTGTCGTGGTAACAATATTAGTTGTAATTTGTTGTACCCTATTAATTGCACAT
>Ga0116145_1001711_pt1 | contig 21304 bp, 34 predicted proteins | sample AD_JPNHG1_MetaG_FD_89747 | JGI IMG/M metagenome (GOLD analysis project Ga0116145, IMG submission 89747) | Active sludge microbial communities of municipal wastewater-treating anaerobic digesters from Japan - AD_JPNHG1_MetaG | ecosystem: Engineered > Bioreactor > Anaerobic > Digestate | place... | reverse complement strand
CTTCAGAATGTTTTTTTCCTTTAAACGTTTCCCACCCAGTTTTATATTTTTGTTTTAAAGAATCTGAAATATTTTTACTAAATTTTTCTACCCACTTTTCATCATTTTCTAATAGCCATTTAAGACGATTTTTTCTTATTTCACTCTTTGAAGCAGCCAAAGTACCTGCTTCAAGAAATTTTTTTCGATGAATTGGATTGCTAAGACCTCCTTCTCCACCAGGTTTTAAATTCATGCACAAAGGGTCTTTAAGCATTTCTTCATTAACAATTTCTTTTTCTCTATTTTTTAAAGAACTTCTATTTGGAAGTTGTTCGAGAATTTCAAATTTATGATTTTCAGCTCCATATTTATTAACTGAATATCGTAAGTGAGAACCACTTCCTAAATAACCATCATTTAAATTATTTGTTGAATGCATACCGATATAATATCGATTTGTAATCAAACAAGTAGTTTTATAAAGAACGTTATAAACTTTTTGTTTTCTTGGCATAGATTTTTATTTTATATATCTATGTTCAAGGTACAAAAAGTGAGGTGGGAAGGGCAGGATTCGAACCTACGAAGGCCTAAGCCAACAGATTTACAGTCTGTCCCGGTTGACCGCTTCGGTACCTTCCCGATTGTTGTGCTAAGATCGCGAATCCTAGCACAACTAAATGACATCAGCCACTTTTGATCCATTCTCTCCATCCAGCCCGAAGGCATACAATCTTAGAGAAAGTGTTAGGTATCTAGAACCCTAAAGGAGTTTCATTTAAGCATAGACCTAATAGGACCATTTTTCATCATATTAATTCTAATCTAATATTACATCCTTTAACGGGTATAATCCGCCGACGGAATCGAACCGTCTGTTTTTGAGGAATTTAACCTCTTCATCATTTACTAATTAATTCTAATTTAATCTAAATTTTGGTCACTCCTAGCTGAATCAAGTATTTTCAAAGAACATCTTTTGTGGGGTGAGAATGGATTCGAACCATCGAAGACTCCGTAGAGCCACCCTGTTTACGGCAGGGCCCGTTTGGCCACTTCGGTATCGCCCCGTTAGATTGGGTTGGGCCACCCGCGCCCATGCCGGTTTTCTAAAGTCAGGTCTTGCAAGTTACCACCGGTCGAAGACCACTCTACCTATTCCCCAATCTGTAAATGACTTAATAATCTCTCACGTCCTCTTACTATTGAGATTAATAGGAATCCGAGGATTTCCTACCAGGCTAATTTCTATTGCAGTCTGCAGTAACTTTACGCTACATTCTTGAACTACAACTCTCATTATCATTGATCGTAAACCGAGGTTCGGTAATCGACGACCATACGCCCTACGGGCGCCTGATTAAGCCAAGTATCTTTATCAAAGAACTGTTTTTTATTCTAAGGCTAATGTAATCAAAAGTTTTCAAATAAAAAAATATTTTTGAAAATTTTTTGTGGAGCCTCCTGGGATCGAACCTGGATCTCTGGATTTTCAGTCCAGCGCGTTGACCAACTCTGCCAAGACTCCGTTATAGTTTTTGGTCACTTTATCACGACATGTACAAGAACCACCAAGACTGTTTCGATCAATTTCGCCAAGGAAACTTCATCCTTCTGCTGGTTAGGCGTCCGAATTACTAACCTTTTGTGCCGCCGAAGGGACTCGAACCCCTACGCCCGAAGGACCTGATCTACAGTCAGGCGAGCCAGCCAATTGCTCAACGTCGGCATTTGGTGTCCAAAGGGGGACTCGAACCCCCAAACCTGTTATGGCACTAGCCCCTCAAGCTAGCGTGTCTACCAATTCCACCATTTGGACGTATTGCGTGCGGGATTCGAACCCGCGAATCATTACGAATCAGATTGAAGGTCTGACCACTTTGGCCGCTTGTATAACGCAACATTTGTACTCGGTAGGGGAGTCGAACCCCTGATCCCCAGGATGAAAACCTGATGTCCTGACCACTAGACGAACCGAGCATTACAATTCATGAAAATTATTATTTATAAGTTCATTAATCCTTCTTTCATCAAATACTGCTGCATAAATTTTTTCCTTGGGTCGAAATTTTTAATTTTAATCTATATCGAAAATTAAAATTTTTACTATGAATTAATGAATCTAAAAACTGTAAAAATTGTTTATTCATTTCCATTTTTTCTTCCTCTAAAAGTTGGTGTTTGTGAATGACAATTTGGACACAATATTTTTAAATTTTCTAATCTATTATCCCTTTTATTTCCATTTATGTGGTCTAATTCTAGTACAAGAATTTTGTCATTCCATTCTTCTCCTAATCCACATTCTTCACATTTTGCTTCTTTATACCCTTCTGCAATTAATTTATTTTTTAATTGATAACTTCTAAGATATTTTTTTCCATTAAATACATCTTCAAGTGATATATTTGCGATTCCTTTTCCTCCTTGATTTGGTTTCCATAAACCCAATAATATTGTTTTTCGTTTAAATGTGGAATATGGAATTCCAATAATTTTTGATGCTTCAGACATTGTTCTACTTTTTTTGCAAGCCTGAATAATTTCGTTATCTAATTCTTTTTTATTCATGGTTAACTCTTTTACTTTATATATTTGAGTTAACCATGAAATTTGTGCCCCCAGAGAGACTCGAACTCTCAATGTCATAGACGCCTGGTCCTAAGCCAGGTGGATATACCAATTCTCCTATGGGGGCGTTACAGGTCTTTCCCTGAAGTCAATCATCTAGAACGGACCGCAGGGCCACCAACTGGCCCCCGTTGACGCTGTTGATTCAGTCGGGGTAGCCGGGCTCGAACCGACGACCTCATGCTCCCAAAGCATGCGCGCTACCAACTGTGCTATACCCCGTTTTGCAGGTCTTTCCCTGCTGTCAATCGTGTTGATCGTTGCAGTATGTTACCGTTACACTAATATCAGTTTATGAACCGATATGAGGGATTTGAACCCTCAACTCTCTTTAATGACGATGTTCACTCAGCTGCCCCACCACGACTCGAACGTGAATCCCAGGATCCAAAGTCCCGTGCACTGGCCATTGTGCTATAGGGCAATTTTTTGTAGGTCTATTCCCTACAGTCAATTGTGTCGATCATGGTACCGGATTTGAACCAGTCTTCCCAGACACCCGCCGGGCGTGCTACCATTACACTAACTCCACAATGTTCACTCAGTTGCCTTACAGGGACTCGAACCCCGACAGACCAAGCTCCAGAGGCTTGCGCGCTGCCAATTACGCTATAAGGCAGTTTAAGTTGAGAAATTTAAAGAGAGTTTTATCAGCAATTGTATGGAGTTGACGAAGTATCTCTCTTATTACTACAACTTTATTTGGCGGGGAGAGCTGGATTTGAACCAACAAATTTAGTATTTCAAAACTAACGTTTTACCTTCGAAGTAACTCTTCGTTATTACTACATTTACATGAGAAAGTCAACTAGAGTGTTTTTTCTTTTTTAAACTTTCTCCCCATTGGAGCCGGCAGACGGATTCGAACCCCCGACCTGCTGTTTACAAGACAGCTGCTCTACCTACTGAGCTATGCCGGCATAAAAATAAAATAAAAAACTGAGAAACTCGTTTAGAGTATTTTTTCTTACGGCGTGTCTACCATTTCACCATTCCCCGCGAATATCTGTGCAGGGAAGGAGGACTTGAACCTCCACATCTTGCGATACCGGCTCCAAAGCTACGAAGTAACTCTTAACATTACTATAGTTTAGAGGCGAATCCCAGAGTTGAACTGGATTCTGAGGTTTTGCAGACCCCCGCATGGCCGTCCTGCCCATTCGCCATATTTTTTATTCGTTCCTTTAATTCATCAATTGTTATAGATGAATTTTTATATTTTTTTTTTGATTATCTTTATGAAGAACTAATTTACAATTGGCTGGGTGTGAAATTATTTTGCAGTCAATATTATTTATAAATCTGTCTTTAACAGAATATAAATGATCTCTTGAAACTCCATTAAGATTATTTGTTGGAGAATACCACCCGTATTTTTCAATCAGAATTAGTTCAAAATAATTCGGATAATCATAAACATTAAATTTAAATTGTGATTTAATTTTATAATTTTCAAATGCAGTTCGTAATGTTTGATAATATAATTTATAACACTCAACTGAACAGAATTTTTTATGGCAATCATTTCCACAATTCAAACATTTTTTTGGCTCCTTTCGTTTTGGTGATTTACATCCTTTTAGCTTTTGACTTATTTTAATATTTATGTCTAATCTTTTTTCTTTGGTGCTAAATGATTTAGCACACGTTTTAGAACAAAATCTACCTTTACCATAAGAACCATTATGTTCTTTATTACAATTTTCACAGATTTTCATTCGAACCTATTTCTACTATATATTCAAAATAGGTTCGAAGAAATCTTATTTTAACGTTACCAATATGTCAAAGAACCAAAAAAAACCCTCCAGACTTTCGTGAGGAGGGTGAAGAAGTTATATAAGAGTATGACAACCTACTTAACCACTATATTTTCCCTCCTTAAGAGCATAAAATAGCTCTTCACAAAGTTGTTGTGGTAAACTAAAGGGGCTATATGTTAAATACGTTGCCATCATCTTTGAAAATCTTTATCGCTTTTTAAATCATTTTTAATATTATTATATATACACTCACCCACAAAAAGTTTTGATAGATAGTGCAAATATAATCAATTTTTTCAAATAAAAAAATTTTTTAGTGTTTTTTTTTCAAAAATTATATTTTTTCAAAAAATTCTCTCCTGTAATTTGTTCTCCCATTTCTCCTATCAATCTATCGTTTATCATATCTGTTACAAATGGGGCTTTACGCTGAGTTAAATAAAATTTCGAATCTAATTTATCTATAACAAGAATAAATGGCCCAAATTCTTTATAATATTGTTCTATATATTTTCTTGCTTGGTTCAACGGCATTCCAAATGGTGTTTTCGAAGCCCATAATACATTAAACTTCCAAAAATCTCGTAATACTTCTTCTGTATCTATATCGAATTTAAATATAGCGTATGATGGAGTTTCTCTTACAATATATTTTTTGTAATGTTTAAAGGATTTATCGAACCTAGATTCAATCTCTTGTTCTGTTTTGGGTTTGAAAATATCTTGTAATGCTTCATTTACAAATTTTGCATTCATGAAAAATTTTCTATTAATTCATTTTCAATTTCTTTAAATGCAACTTTTTTCTTTTGTATTTTTCCATGAAATTTATTAACCAATCCAAGTTCTTCTTTTTTCTCATTAATACGTATGTAAATTGATTCTTTAACTAGAGAATGATTAACAACTCCTTTTTCTTTAACCATTTGTGTATAATAATCTGCGAGTTTGATACAAGTTCTTAATTGTTGTGCATTTTGGCAAGAATCTATTATATTAAAAACTTTTTTAATTGGAGCAATTTGTGTCATATCAAGTGGTTATTTTTTTATATATCATATCCCCAATTTATTAATATTGTCTAATTTTTTTGTGAAATAATTTTCTAAAAAATCCTACTCTATCACATGATATTTGTTCAAGTTTATCTTGAGATGTATCTGCATCAATAGTTGTCCACACTTCCCAATGCATTCCCCAATCTGCCAATTTATAATAGGTATATCCACCATCTCCCCATTGAGAACTCCATGAATTTCGTATGATAAAGGAATCCTTTAACCATCCGGCTACTGTCACAGCATGTCCTCCCATAGCCTGCTGATTTGGAAAATCTGGTTTCCAAAATTCTCTTTTTTCAGGATTATAAACAGAAAAAGCAATGTAACAGGGTCCATTTGCAAACAAAGCCTTTTTAAGAGAATCTATAGTTCCTATTGCCGCATATCCTGAAATTCGATACTTAGCAGCAGTTTCAGCTAAGGATGGTTTTAATGCAGAAGGATCTAAGTTTTCAAATGAAGAAGCATATGGATAATCTTTTTCAGGAACAATACCAACATGATATAGAATTTTCATTGTATCTCTGGGTGTCATTCCTTCTGTTCCATAATTCTCCCTTAAATTGTAAACGAATTGTGGTGACATATAACCTTTAAAATTTACATCCACCCGTTCTTGCCATTCTTTCATTGCTGCTGCAGTTTGTGCAGAACAAGTTCCATATTGTCCTTGATCTCTGACCGGCGGCATTCCGTTACGTAGATCTAATGTTGCCGGAAGGGCAACAGAATATGGATATATACTTTCAAGTAGAAAGTCTCTATCGTCTTTTGGGCTAGGTTGTAGATTAAATACATAATTCATATTTTTAATTTATTATTTTTTTATCTATTGGTGGACACCAAACAGTATTATATAAAGTCCTTACATAATCCACATCTAAAACATTAGCTTGTAATAGTTTTTCGTCTGTTATAATACTTAAATCTCTGTCTGTTATCCATGGATTTAATATTGTGTGCCATCTATGACTTGTCATAGGTTTATAATTATTAATTTTATTCTTTGAAATATTTTCCTTAGACCCTAATATCATTTTTATCACATAATTATGTCTAGGAGTTATTTTTAAACACATTTTTTGTAACTTTGTTTTTAATTTTGAGTTTGGCATAAAATAAATCTTCCATGCAACACAGTGTAAATCTTGTACGGAATATAATTTTTTAGCTAATTTTTTTATTCTTTCCGGTTTTAAATCATTGTCGATTTTAATCCACCCATTTTGGCAAACTTCATCTTCGAATGGAGCAATCTTATAAATTAACTTGTTCCATAGTGTAACAAGTTTAATTTTTGGAATCATATAAAAATAAAATAACAGTTCGTTTAATTTATTTCCCACTAATGCTTTGGCCCATAAATAAAAAGAAGGATTAAAATTTATCTTTGTATGATTAATAAAATCTTTAAGTGATTCCTGAGAATATCCAGCATATTTAAACGCAAAAATAGAATAAGCTACATGATCGGCAACTAATGGGGGTAATTTATCGGCTTTAACAGGATATGGACGCCCAATATATTTGTATTTTTTTCCAATTTGTTTTTTTGTCCAACAAGATTCTATACCCTCAATAAATCTTTCATCTCCATAACATAAATAAGCAATAAAGGATCTGACTATCGCCTCGTATCTGCCACCTCCTATTATTGTAACATTCCATTCTTCATTTTTACATAGCATCAAATTATGTTCTTGATCTACATAATTATAAGTATCTGGATTTCCCCAATCTAAAGGCATAAATTAACTTTATTTTATATATCATTAATCCACACCAATAAAAAAAGGGGGCTAAGCCCCCTTGATAATCGATATCATTTTTAATTCATTGCAAGTTCTTTTAAATCTGATTTAATTTCGTTTTCTATTGGACCAAAATAGGCTAATATTTTTTCATCAGATAGTGTTATTACTTGTTGATACATTTGGATGTTTGAGTCCATATTGATCTGTATCATTATCTTACGTAATGAATTTTCATACGAGGAGGCAGTAGCATATCTTTCTCCCTTTAAATTTTTATACCCGCTGTCTTGTAATAGATGGTTTAAGTCTTTATATATTGTATCACCTTTAGCGGTTATATTAATTAAATACTTTTCTTTAAGAAGTTTCAAATATGGTTCTATTGATTCATTTGCATTGCTATATCGGTATTTAATCTCTCCGTTGTCATAGGTACCAACATTCCACACAGAATTTGTTTGGGTGGCCATTCCCCTTGTCCCTAGATGAGATTCTAATATACCTTGTGCAACAACAAACGTAATATCCATATTATATTCCAGACATTTTAAGACTAGAAACTCCGGATCTAATTTAGAATCCGGAGCAATTCGATGCATATAGACCTTAACTTCATTTATTAACTCCATACGCCCTCGACTGCGAACAGAATAAACATAAGATGTATTCGAAAAATCAGAACTTAATGGCTGGGCATTCGCGGGGGTTTCTCCGGAATTAAAAGAAAACATAAGTATTATTAAGAATAAAAAGTTAATTAAAAAGAATTTTTTAAATTTTCCGGATTTCGTTTGCAAATTTTTAGTTTGTTTTACTACTTTCATAATTCATTTTTTTAGTTTAACTTAATGCCAAGATGTACTCAATTATTTTTTAGCATTTACTCAATAATGTAAATTTAAATAAAATAATTGGTTCAAAAAAATTTTACATCAATAGCATTTATTAAGCTATTAGAGCTTATTTATTTTAGGAATTGTAAAGCTTACTAATCTTCAAATAGGGAAATATTCCCATGATCAGTTTCGCTGTCCTCAGGCTCTTCTGAGGATATATCATTATTTGGAATAGTAATCCTTATTTCAGAATTATATTCCTCATCGTTTTCTTTTATATATCTTTGAGTAGATGTTAGTTTCTCATCCTCCTCTAGTGTACGAATAGTCATATAGGGGCGATCCTTTATTTTTCCATCTATCAATTTAAGTACACTAAAGAATTCTATTTCGTCATCATCAATTAACCTCGAAATCATCCTAGATCCATTCCCTTCAAGTAATACATATTTTCCGTGCGCACGATTAGAATTAGCCCTTGTTAAATCTCTATAAAATATACCGCCACGCCCCTTAAGCCACTTTTTGTACCTATCACCGGACATATCCTTAGGAAGATACGCTTCCACGTGCCCATTTGGAATGCCAATTACAACATCATCTACAACATTAGGTACTAAATTTAGAATTTTTAAATCTTTAATTGAAAGATTTTTTTCTTCTACGGCTTCAAGTAATTTTTTAACGTCCATGTTTTTCAATTTTATTAGGGTCTAATTTCTTTTTATATAATTGATTTCTGAAATCTAAGTTAAATGCGACTAATTCTATTTCGGCTTGGGCAGAGAGAGTTTTTCCTTCATTTATTAATTTCTTAATCTTATCTTCCCAAGTATTTCCCCATACAATCGATTCATTTAAAAATATTTTGACGGCATCTAATCCACCCTTTTGCCAACATTCCACAACCCTTTTAACTGTTGCAATAGGGGGGTTTGTAGTATCTGTTTCGTCTTCTCTACCTAAAAACTTTCTGTAATTTACTTCTCGAAATATTTTGTCTCTTTTTTCCATCTATTCAGCCACGTGTTTAAAAAATTCTTAGCAGCATCATTAGCGATTTTTTGAATATTACTTCCACTTAAATAATTCTTTTTGTGAAATTTTTTCCAGTAATAAACATGATCAACAAATGACACGGCAATATTGGCTTGATATGCTTCAAATAATCCTTTGTCTTTTCGGATCTGGGATTCAATATCAAAAATTTGTACAGTCTTTTTTGCAAGACTTACACGATAATTTTTATGCGATATAACTTCAATTTTAAACATGCCAAAGACTTTGTACGTGCCATATATGCATTTGTGATCCGTCAATTTTGGATTTTGCAGTTATCATAATACATTCTCCTCCATGATATTCATCTGACTCCATTTTTATAACTAAAATATTTGGATTTGTCAGTTCAATTTCATCCTTAATGATTGTCCACTCAATTTTTCTTTCCCATTCTTTTATAATATCCATTCCAATGGATTATTTATCTGACACAGTAAAATTATAGTTATAACAGTATCAACAACATACATTAAAAATATATGAAAATTAAATGAATCTGATCTTTTAATAGACGGAAACATTGATATAGTTGTTAATATAGCTAAGGCAACCATAGATAAAGAAACCCACCACCATTGTGTAAATAATAGTAACGCAAGATAAATCATATAGGAATAAGCTATAAAATTTAGTAAAGGATATTTTCCCTTAATTAATTGGGGTTCATTCTTTTTATTCCAACTTGAAATAACATTTTCCCAGGAAAGCTTACTAATGAAAAGTTTTAAAACTTCCCATATTATAAATACTAATGTCAGTTTTTGTAATAATTCGCTCATGATTCTAATATTTTTTCAAAGTTTTGTAATTCTTTTTTCATTGAATCTGGAAAAATTTCAATAGCTTCTCTTACAGATTTTAAATCATAACCAAATTTAATAGCATATTGTTTTATTACAGATTCCTTTATGTTTATTTTCTTTTCTTTTTCTTCTTGTTTCTTTTTAACACCAGCAATAAACATCCAAAAAGGTGTCTTTCCTTTATATTTTCGAATAAGAAAGCGTTGCCAGAAATCAACAACAGCAGATTCATTTATTTTAAGACGTTGTAAAGCTTGTGCTTCTTCAGGATGTTGAATTGCCATCCTTCGATTTATCATAAAGAAGTGTTTTCTCTTATCTCCAGGGGTTACCGAAGAGTATTCTTCTGGTTTTTCAAACATAATCTTTGTAAGTTCAAAGAGTTCCATTCTGGATAGTATTTAGATAGTTTTTTCCTGGAGCTTCAGGTTACTTATTTTATGCAGTACTTTTAAAAAGTTTTCCAAAATCTGTTAATTTTCTGTTAAATTTTCTTTGTTCATTGAAATTCGAATATTTTTTAAAGATGTTTTTTTAGCCAACCCTTTAATTAAATCTTCTGAAAAATCTTGAATATCTATTCCTGGAGGATAAAATTGAACTCTACTATGGCCATTCATCGTGGGAAGTATCAGTATTTTAAAATCATCACCTATTTGTTTTTCTAAATAATCTCTTGCTTCTGCCATCCGTTGACGAGCTTTTATAGATGACATTGTTCCCATCTCAACAAATAATATAAATAGTGGTTTTGTCATGGTCATTCATCCTTTATAGAATTTAAAAACACTTCAACCCATTTATTTGCCTCATTACATTTATTGATATTATCTTTTAACCTTTCTTCTGCATGTTGCATATCCTTAATATTATCATCTAATAAAGAATCTCTAATAGCTTTTGGATCAATAGGTTTATCTTTCAAGGAATTAGTCATCTCAATATATGTTTCATGATAACTTAAATCACAATCATGTTCAATAGTACTTTCAAGTTGTTGAACCATAAATTCTTTTATTTCAACATGTTCTGGCGTTGGAGGCTCATATTTTCTGGCTTGTTCTAGTAAATATTCTAATTTTACTCGTATAACTTTTATTTCCTCTATTCGTTGAGAATGATATTTTAAAGTGGATTCAATTGTTATCCTTTCTCTTTCTATTATTTGTTCATCAGTAATTGAGAAAATTTCAACCATTCTTTCTCTGGCCTCTTTAACGGCATTGACATAATATTGATCAGGTTTTGCTGGCTCATATTTTACATCTTGTTCATCTCTCATATGGATAGCGGCTCCAAAAGCTTTTACACAAACAAGAGCAAAATCGCGAAAGGTATTAATTTTTCCATCTATAATTCCGGCTGTATATCCTGTAGGCATATTGTTTTAGATTTATGTTTTAAATTTGTATAATATGTATGAGCAAAACTACTTTTAATTATTTGGTTCATATACAGTTTTGGATCACAATTTGATTTTTCATTATACTTTTTCCAATGTAGTAAAAGATCTAAAATAGCAGATTGAAATAAGTCATCATATAAATTCTGATTATTATATTTAAATCCGGTTAGTGATACCTTAACGAGATCATAAAATAACTGAACAAGCCTTTTTGAGGGTTCTTCTTTTTGTTTTGAACTAATAATTTCAACGTAAAGTTCCCCTCTTATTTTTATTTCTTGATTGTGTTCCCAATTATATTGTAATTCATCAACACTCATTAAAATAATTGTGTGTTTAACCTATCAATTTCTTTAAAAATAGATGCTTCACTTCCATTATTGTTTCTTACATAACGAGTTCCTTCCAAGATAGAATTCATATTCCAATTTTGAGGATGTACAGTTGGTCTTTGTAATTGTTCTTGGACTTGTTCATCAAATTTATCCAAAATTTCTTGAGGAAAAACATGACGAGATAATACAACTAATTTAATTTGTCTATTTAGTCTGTCAACCATATTTCGGAAAGACGGAGTATGTCCGGCCATTTCTGTTATTTGATCATAAATTATTGGGGCCTTTTCGACAAGATCTAAATAATCCTTAGCTCCAATGTAATCGATAATCTTTTGGAATTTTGATTCAGTGATACGAACCATTTTTCCTTTATCACTAAGCCAAGAATAAATGGCAGGAACATTATCTCCATCATCGCCGCAAAATATTTTTTTCATGGCAATATATTCCCCGTTTACTTCTTCTACAGAAACCTTTTCATTATCTCTTAGCTTTTTAAAATCGTCTTTGTCAACATCAATAGCTCTATTGAAAATATCGCCACTATCTAACTTTTCGATCCAATCATGAAAATGATGAGGTACAAATAATCTTTTAGTTGCATTTTTGCCAGTTGAAAATGGATTATAAACTGTAGAGAAAACCATTTTTCCTGGTTCATATGGGAAAAATGCAACTAATTGACGTACATCTTCATCAGCAGAAACTATAATAACATGTTGATTTTGATCAAACAATAATTTATCTCTCCATAAAGTGATGATGTCATCTGCTTCAGCATTATCAATTTTAGTAACGATAAACCCATTTGAATTAAGGATTTCTCCAAACTCTCTCATTGTATTAAATACATTGTCCCAATTGATCATTCCACTTTTTTCGCGATTGGCTTTATAACCATCATTCTCATCAATTGAAATTTCTTTTCTCCAAGATCTGGAATCAAGAGCAAAAATAACTCTTGAGGGATTTAGTTGTCTTATAATAAAAGATACATCAGTAGAAACCTTTCTCATTAATTGATCGACTTCGGACTGATTATCAAATGAATAATTTTTTGCTCCATAACCTCCAACTATAAAGAGGCTTCTGAAAAACATGTTTGATAAATCAAAAATTACATTGGTCATACTTATACTTTAAAATGGTAAATCGTCTTTTTCTGGTTCTTTGATCCTTCCGTTGAATTCTTTATTTTTATTCAAAAAGGATCTAATATTTCCTTTGAAGAAAGCTAATATTTCGCCTTCATTTTGATACAAAAAGTCTTCTTCTATTTCATGCTCTTCATTAGTTGTTCCATATCCAGTGTATATCTCTTTAACTTTATAAGTAATTTCATCATTTTGGCCATTACTATGAAAAGCTGTTATCGTTAACACTTGAACATCTCCTTTTTTCTTGCCATTCTTTATGAAGAATAAATAATCTCCGGGGTTATATTTCGTCTGAATATTCATAACACCAAAAGTAATTTAAAATTGTTAAAAATAAAAATGTTTTCTGTTAAAATTCTGTTAAGATTATTTCAATATCTCTTGTATCTTAAATACACAAGCTAAAAGAGTAATCATTGGATCTACTACAAATTCTTTTTGATATTGATATTCAGCAACACAAATGATCACTAAAGGAAGTCTGTCAATTTTGCTTGGAGCATTATTCTTTATGTATTCAGGAAAATCTCTTCCTAAAACAATAAGTGACTCATCAACCTTAGTTCCATATTGATTGACAATAAATTTGTAATTATCAATAGGATTTGGTTTTGCTAAGCACAAATCAAATAAATCTTTAAAATCAAAGTTGATATTGAAATTTTTTGGATCAAGAACTTTAATTCCTCGATAATAAAAACTTTGGATATTTTGAACAATGGTTCTCATATCAGGAAAATCCTTAACTACAAATTTTGTTAATACTTCATCAGTATAAGTTACCTTTATAGCATCTAATATTTTTGCTACTCGTGTTTTATATTCTCCAATTAAATAAGTTTCTTCATCTTTATCAATAGCATCATATGAAATCATATGAAACCTCGATTGAACTGGTGCCGGAACCTTTTGAATATGATTACAAGAAGCAATAAATCTTGAAGTAGCTGCATATCGTTCCATAACCGATCGCAGGGCCTTAAAGAACTCCTCGGTGGCACCATCTATCTCGTCTAATATGACACATTTAAGATTTTCTGAGCCTCCCTCGAGTGATATGGTTGAACAAAACTTGGATATTTTTTCTCTAATAATATCAATACCTCGTTCAGATGAAGCATTAATATAGAGGTATGGATGATTCTCTGCTAATATGAACAGGGAAGATGTTTTCCCTGTTCCGGCAGAGCCATATAATAAAATGTTTTGAACTAATCCTTGTGAAAGCTCAGTCTTTATTCTTGCAGGAGCAATTAACTGAGTTAGATTTTTAGGACGAAATTTTTCTGAAAATAATTCTTTTACACCTGCCATTATTCATGTTTTTGTTTTTATGTAAATGAAAGACAATAGTTTTATTCAAACAACACAAATAACTTATTGTCTTCTGTAAGTAATTTATGTCCTTCCCATGTGTTGCCAATTTTGTTTTTAACTTTTAATACAACATCTGGGGTAGTTTCGATAAATGTAAACTCAATAGCTGGGCCATTCCACTTAACAACCTGAACATTTTCATCTGGACCACTGTAAACAGTAAATCTGGTTCTTATTTCAACAGGTTCCTTGGCAATTCCTCTTACTTCGTTTGCCAAAACTTCTTCAAAGGTTTCATAATTAGATTTCCACCAATTGAAATTATTATCAAGAATCATTATGGCTGCTTCGACATAAGGAAATGTGTCCTTTATTGAATTTAAGAAGGTTACGGTTCCGTATTCTTTTTCCATCTTTTTATTTTATTTATCATCAATGATCTTTTCGATTTTTTTAAAATAATCGAGTATTACTTGATCATGATTAAAAGCCCACTGATAATTGTGAATATCTTCTATAGGAATCCACATTGGGTCTTCAACCTCTCCTGGAAGCTCATTGTAATCAGTTGATAATTCTGGAAGGTTGTTTGTTTTTAAAATCATTGCAATCCCATATCTCAATGAGATATTTTGTCTGTTTTCAGTTGGCTTGGTATTGGTATACCACGGATTATCTAGATCATTAGATATTATCGCTTCGGCTGATTTAATCAAATCAGGAAGATAAATTCCACATTCTTCCCAAGCTTCCCTATAAATAGCTTCTTCGCCAGATTCATCCCAATCAAAATAGCCAGCAACAAGATTCATTTTTCCTCGGTTATCTGCTGCAGCAGGACCACGTTTTGAAGCCAAAACATAAGGACCTTCTAAATTATAGGTCCAAATTAAAATAGCTAAATTAACGGCAGCAGAACGTGAATCCCACACTTCTCTTCCATCGATATTATAGGATTTATTTGGTCGATTTTTAAATTTTGGTATCATACTATTTTCTTTTTTTCTTAAACGTAAATGTTGCAGGATAACTCTCATTATAACCAGGACGATCATACTCAACAGACCATCCAGCTTTTCTATAAATCTCCTCAAAATCAAACCAGTGATTATCATAAACTTTTTGTCTGTCACTGCCTAATTCTCCTCCACCAACTATTGAGAAATAATGCGCCATCAAATCTTCTTGGCGAAAAGTAGCAGAATAGCCATCCCATTTTTTGGTGATCATTTCATTAACAGCCTGAAATACTTCATCAGGTATAGATTCCTGTTTGGATTGAAGTACTTCTGAGGGTGTGGTCGGTTTAACCTTGTTTGCCATATAATTTATTTTTTAGTTCCTTAAAGCATAGATCAGTCCATCTTTTTTCAAAGCGTTCAGCTTTTATTTCATGTGGATGATGATCTTCGATATAATCTAAATTTTTTCCTTTTTTAACAAATTTTCCATAAAGTTGATAGAATTCTTTTAATCCCATTAAATAATGTTTGTACTCATGAATAACGGTTCGACATAGTTGTTTAACACTTGTATGGGAACCTAAAAATATCTTTATCGTTTCATTGTGAAATTCTCCTAACAAACCTGTATCTCTATAATCAGGGTTTGCTGTTCCCTTCGATCTATAAACACGTAACTTGGGAAATCTCTTATAATGAGTTGATTTCCCAAATTTATTTTCGCACCATTTTAGAATCAAAAGAACTTTGTCTCTACTAATGGATTGAACATCAAACTTTTCGTCCGTTTTCATAGATAGCTTTCACGACAGGAAATCTTAAACTAAATCCTCCATCCTGATTTTTGGTTTCTTCAAAATATTGAACTGTTATTTCTTTTCCAATAATTTCTTCAGGATGTTCTTTGTAACGTCTTCTTTGATCAATAGAGAATCCTGAACCTACTGCAACATCACAACCTTTGTGTTCTATTATGACATTACTAAGAACCTCTTCAGTGACCTCTAAGCCATTTACAATGACCCTAAAGGGACCAACTTCGACTCCTTTTACTATGTATTCATTGTCCAAGAACTTCTTGCATTTAAGTAAGTTATTTGAACGCTTTCCTTCATAAGGAATATCTTTTCGAATCATTATGCCTTCCCAACCATTTTTTTCTGCTAAGGTTGTCAATTCAACTAAATGTTCGCCTGATTCAACTTTCCATTGAGGAACAATGTCTAGTATTTTTCCATCGTAACCAGATAGAGCGTATTTCAAGTTATTGATTCGAGATGAAAATGTAATCTCACCTTGGTTACAAACAAATTCATTTAGTGGAATCAAATCAAATATTTTGAAACGCGGATTTTTTATGGTATGGTTCTTACGATTGTATTCTTTTAAAATCGCCTGGAAGTTTTCATTTCCATTTTCATCAAGAATACAAACTTCCCCATCTAATACAATATTCTTCAAATTTAGTTTATCAACTTCTTCTTTAATAACTGATAAAGTCCAAAATTCTAATCCACTTCTGGAATAAATTTTGACAACACCAGTTTCATCAACAATGCAGATGCATCTTAGACCATCAAGCTTACGACTTGCATACCAATCTTGTTTTGTAAAATCGATCTTAGCTGCAAGTTTATCATCATACTTATTTGCCAAAGCAACTTCAAAGGAAGGAATAAGATTCGGAAATACTTTATTGATAATTTTTTCAGATATACGTATCTTCAAATTACGATCAAATATATTATAAATTAATTCTGAATGTTCCTTGTTGGCTTTAATGAAAGCATTAACTTCTGATATTGCATCATGACCGGTTATTTTTCTAGAACTAAGAGTATCTAGTAAATCGAAAATATCTTCATATTCAGAAAACAAAGCAACCAAATCAGTTCTCTTTTTGAGATTATCTGGTGTCACATAATATTGTTTAAATGGATTATGTGTTGCTTTTAATATTTCTTTAATAAACGGATCATTATATTCGGGCTTAGATAGGGTCTGTATTTTGTCTAAGGTCGAATTGGTTTCGTTTAGCTCTTTTACTAGTTTTTCTAACAGAGGGAATTGATTCATCTTCTTGAAGTGTTATTAAAATATCATAAATTTGTTGACCAACTAAAACAAAATTTGCTGGAGTATGATTGCTACCTTTGAAAAGTATTTGAATTTCATTTATTTGTTCAGCAATTAACTCTTGCAAAAATTTTTGTTCCTGCCTTTTTTCCCATTCATTTTGAACTTCATCAGGGTCAGATTCACTATATAACGTTGTTTTTAATAACGTTGTTTTTAAAACCATATCTTTTCTTTCGCATTTCAAATAAAATAGATGTAGCATAATATTCATCGACCTTATCTGGAAGAGATGATTTATCATACTCATCGTCAAGATTTTTTATCATTTCTTCAGCTTCGCGAAGAAGGTCATCGTATTCATATTCGCCTCGGCGAATCTTCATAAGAATTTCAATTTCTTCAGGCGAACGACGAACATTTAGATTTCCTGTTCTTGCTATTTCAATTGCAACTTTAAGCAAACGAAAAGTGTGCATCATGTTTTTCGAGTCATAATTCTTTCCATGCGATTTATTCATTTTCACCCTGTCTTCATTACGCTCTTTAAGCCATGTTTGATATTCTTTGTAACGAGTACAATGAGTTGAATAGGCATCCTTATTGAAAGTTAAATAAGCAACTGGAAGTTCTCCCTTAGGAATCGATTGAAGTTGTACATCATTAGCTGCATTAATGTCGGAAACAATTCCACCGACTACTTGATACATTGCATAAACATCTTTTGCATGATCTATTGCAGCAAGACTAAAATCTCTTTGATCGAACATGTCAATCTTAGTATCATTAAATCGTATTAACCAATCATGAAGAGGTATGGTTCCACCCCCATCAATGACATAGCAGAAATCAAGAATTCCCTTTCGAACCATCTGAGCTTCTTCCCAGTTCATCTTTTTATTGTAGCCTCTTGCTTTTTTTATTTGATCAATTGCATAGCCAGCAAAAGTCCAACGGCATTTCTGAGTAAGAAATTTTTTATCTACTGATTTAAGAATCTTCCATTCGTCTGATGTAGTAAGAATACAATCTTCGGGTGCAAAAAGAATTTCAACAATATTTGGATTATTATCACGGAGAAGATTTATGAATCGTCTAAGTTCGTAATAAACAACATCATTCTTTTCATCTGCTACCTGTTCTGCATAACCATATTGAAGTATATCTTCAAATGGCTGCATCCAAACCCCGCGAACATCTTTATCTGAAGTTGGAAGAACAGTTCCATAAGCATGAGACCCCATTATCGCTTCAAAGATAATGAGATTTTTTTCTTTTAATTCTTTTATGGTATATTGTTTCATAATAGTATTTAACTCCAACCATATACTTTGTTCCATTTTATTATCGGGATTGCTATAATAATTGATGGAATGATGAATAGCAATAATGCGTAAAATATATTCACAAATCTTTGAAAAAATGTTGGTGTAGCTTTTTCGGCTATTTTATAAATGACTGGAAATTGATCATCAAAAAGAAATCCGAAAGATGTAAACAGTGCTGTAATCCCAATTAGGAAAACTGGAATTGTCCAAAACAGTTGAAGGCTCTTTTGCATCGGAACCTTTTCTAACTGACTTACAAACTCTGCCCATTCATAATTGGCAATATTATGTTTGGTACAAAAGGCATCAATTATTTCCTTTTGACTTTTTCCTTTTAAAACGTTGGATTTCATATTTCTTTAAGAGATTCTTTAAGTTTTTCACAAGCGGTTTTCTGCCCCCTTATAAAGTTCTTTAAAAGAACTTCTTCTTTTCCAAGCTGCTGCATTTCATTATCCATTTCAGCATCTATTTTATTAATCATCTCATTGAAAGTTCTTATAGCGTCTTCAACTTTCTTTGCATTTCTTTCTATCGGTGATAAGTTAAAATTCAACTTTGTAACGATAGCTTCGGCCAACAACTGCGGGTTAAAATTAGACGATGGGTCAATTTTACCAGCAAGTGCAGATTGAAGTAGTTCAACTACAATAGTCTGATCATTTGAATTTTCATGCGTGTCCATATCTTAATATTGTTCTGTTTGATAATAACGATTAACTATAATAATTCCCCATGCAATTATTAAAATTGATACGACAAACCACGATATTACCCAGAAAATATTGATAAAAGATAACATGCTTTTAGTCTGAGTAATAGGGAACCAAAAATAATGATCGGAAAGAGCCATGATAGAATTTACAATCATTGATAATCCAAAGACCCAATAAAATATTGCTTTTGTCCATGCCATAATTCCACTGTGCCATCTCATTTTTTCAAAGAACTTTTTCAATTCTCTTTCGTCAATTTCATACCTGCGGCAGAATTCCTTAATGGTTTCTTTTTTTGTTTTTGGTTTTAAAATGTCATTTAATTTCATAACGTTTATTTTGTGGCTAATATAATTAATTTCTTTGTAATTCAAAAACGTTTTTTACTTTTTCTCAATGATGATATGAGGGTCATCAACAGAGGAACCCTTCTGCCATCTCTTAGGTTTGTTATCGGCCGAAGTTACACCATTAGCAATTTCATTAAAAACCGCCGCTTTAATAATAGGTTCTAATCTATTGCCTAAATTATCTATGCCGATAAGTTTACCTGATTCATTAACTCGTGTTTTAAATTCCTCTATTGAAATATCTTCGGAGTTGTTTTCACCAAATACTCCAAGAGATTCTATATTGTCGGTAATAAATACAGGTTTTATTGGAGCTGTACAAGATTCAACTTCAAAATAATCGTAGGTTTGTCCTTTATAAAATATTATGATTACTTGAGTTTTAGATGCTTTATCAAATGCAAAGGTCAAATTAACTCTTGAACCACTGTTATCAAGGCATTGATAAGTTTTCCATGTATGGTCCGGGTCGTTTCCAGTTTCGATTTCACCATAAGAACGAAAACGACTTTTCTGATCTTTCATTGTTGTGGTCATTACATCACCTTCAAAAGTAAAAGTTACTTCAGGTTGATGAGTTTCTTTCTGACCATACACTGTTTTATTGTATGTTGATATGTATGTATTAGAATCAGAAAAAAATGGCATTTGAGCCTTACTTATCATTGAGATAAGAACTAAACTTAAGATGATGATTGACTTTTTCATGTGTGTAATTATTTCATTATTTCATCAATAATTCTTTGCGCTTCTTCAGCTGCTTTTCTACGGTCTTCCATGGTTACATTTTTGCAACCTTCTTTAGTACAAACTATAGTAGAATCAAACTCCACTATTTCAATCTTTTGGATTTTTGCAGGTTCGATTTTTTCTTGCTTGGGTTCACTAACAAACCATTTGAAGATCAAGATTACTACTACTATTCCTATTAATGTTCTCATTGTGTGTGTTGTTTATCTTTGTGGCCGTGGGAAGATTCGAACTTCCAACTTTTTATCGTTCCTGGTCTCTCGTTGGGCTATAATCCAAAGGAGCTAGGCCATTTTCTTAAGGTAAATATAATCAAAATTGCCGACGTGGTAAAATTTTAAATGTTAAAAAATGTTAAAAAGTTACTTTTTTGCATAAAAATTGCCCCGGAGGGCATTGGATTAAATAATTATTCGTTATTTTTTTGTTTTTCTTCGAACCTTTTCCATTCTTCCATCGTATCATACATAGCAACTAACATGCAGGTTAAGCCGCCTTCTATATGTTCAATTCGATCGTCCCAACCATAAGAATGCCTAATATCAGAAAGTTTTCCCCTTATTCTACTTACATCCACACGTAATTCTTCCATTAATTGACTTAATGGTTTGTCCATTTCTTCAGCAGCTGCATAAAAAATAGGCTTTCTATCTTTGTTTATCATTTTCGTTCTTTTTAATTTGTTCAAACACTTCATAAATTTCAGGACCTAAATTAGCTACAATTCTAGCTAGTTCCTTTTTATCTTTTTCTTTTCTTTTTGCCTCCTCTAAAATCTTCTTCCGGCGTACGTTATTAATGCTTTTTATTTTTTCTGAGGCTTCTGTTCGTACTCTAACCATCAATTCGTCATCTGTTTCATATCGTTTAATGTAAAGCTTAATTTGATTCCAACTTACAACTGCTGTTTTTATTTGATCTGCTGGAATAGAATTGGCAATGGAAACTTCATTTCGTATTTTTTCCAATCGTTTAATAGCTAGGTTCATTGTAACATTATGAAACACAGCTTG
>Ga0116145_1001698_pt1 | contig 21425 bp, 19 predicted proteins | sample AD_JPNHG1_MetaG_FD_89747 | JGI IMG/M metagenome (GOLD analysis project Ga0116145, IMG submission 89747) | Active sludge microbial communities of municipal wastewater-treating anaerobic digesters from Japan - AD_JPNHG1_MetaG | ecosystem: Engineered > Bioreactor > Anaerobic > Digestate | place... | reverse complement strand
CTATAATTCATTAATTAATAATTAGTAAGAAACGAAATCCTAGCGTATCAACTATCCATTCATCCTAATATCTTTTCTTGAATTTCTCATAGAACTCAAATAAAACCTCAGGATTCCATGTTCGTTTTACATGCTACTACATTATCCGTTAAGCCATTTTATTTTCGATAATGTTTCGAATTTTCTTTAATCATTGTTGGATTTTCCTATAAATATTAATTTTGCTTCGATTTGTTCACAATTATATGTGATCTGTTTTTCATTTCTCAACAAAGAAAAATAAAATTTTAGAGTGTGTAAAATTTAGATAAAATGATAAAGGTAAATTCATTGTGAAAGACATGAGAAGTGAATTGCAAACTGATCGATTAGCTCTTTAATTCATCATAACCTATGGATTGCACGATGTTTATACAAAATTCGTTAGCTATTAATCAACATAAATTCAGAATATAAAATGATTACTCCATCTGTTTCTAATGATCAAACTACTTCTTTTACAGAAAGAGACTTACAACAAATGTTCGATAGGTTCGATTTTACCGATGAAACCCGAAATATCGTAGAGCAAGAAAATTTACTTCCGTTAGGTTTAATTCGCCGACTTCATTGTGCTTTCCCAAAGTACTCTGCTTTCAGAGAAGAGAGACCTTTTATGTTCAAACAGAAAAGGCAATATATAGGGCTTGAGGGGTTTAGAGAAATCGTCAGGATTCTTCAGTCGAACGGAGTTAAAATGGATCATCTCGAAGAAAGGGAATTGTTCATCAAGGTATATCGTTTTATGGCCACTCGCCATGTGCTCAATATCATCAACTGGGATAATCCTTCCACGGATTCCCTGTTTCAACTGGTTTTTCCTCAACCGGGGATGATTAGGAAGGGAATAGTAGATGCATACTTCGCAGCAGGTACCGATGCCGAAAAGGAAAAAATAATCTCTGACTACATTCGCCATACTCACCCACATGATGGTAAGCAATTGCTTAATAAGCCTGTATTCGAAAACGAAGAGGGCAAAATGGAAGTGCTCGAGGGATGCCAACACAAATATCCACAGTGTGAATTGATTTTTGATGTACAAACCCAAAACTGCTTTGCTTTCTGTACTTATTGTTTCCGTCATGCTCAGGTTAGAGGCGATATTGACATGTTTCTACAGAGAGATATTTCGCAGATTCATCGTTATTTACGCAAACACAAAGAAGTTACTGATATTTTGATTACCGGAGGAGACGCCGGATATCTGAAAGCCGATCGTTTCGAAAGCTACATTACGCCAATTATTGAAGACCCTGAATTAAATCACATTCGGACGGTACGTATTGGCACACGCGTGCTTACTTATTTTCCTGAAATGATTCTTACTCACGATTACGAAAATATGTTGAATTTATATCGCCGATTGATAGACAATGGGATACAGATTCTTTTCATGTCTCATTTTTCTACTCCCCGTGAAATCATGAATCCAACGACTGTGGCTGCTATTCGTCGGTTGCGCAATTATGGAGTAACTATGAAGAGCCAAAGCCCCATCATGAATCATATTAGTCTGTTTACCGACGAAAATGGGAAAGTGGATATAGACCGTTCGGCTCAAAATTGGATAGATTTGGGCAATTTATTGGCTATGCTGGGTGTTGGCTTCCATTCTATGTATATGGCTCGTCCAACGGGCGAACATCATTATTTCACAGCTCCTTTGGCCGATATCAATAACATTTTTCAGAAAGTTTATCGTTCTCTGGCATCCATCAATCGTCCGTCGCGTTTTATTACTATGACATCTTCAGCAGGAAAAATCTCGATGTTGGGTACGATTGATATTGAGGGAGAAAAAGCCTTCGTACTGAAAATCAATGAAGGCCGCAATATGGAATGGATGGATAAAATATTTATCGCTAAATATGATGAAAAGGAAACGGTGATCACTCGTCTGAAACCTTTCTGGGGTGATAAATTCTTCTATGAAGACGAGCTGGCCGAGATCGAACATCAGCTCGAAGGAAAACTGCATTTTCATCTTGAATAGATGATTTTCTAAAAACATGATGAAATGATCAATAAAGTAGTAGTTACTGCTGCAGAGGCAGTCGCAGATATTTTTGACGGTGCTAAAATTATGATTGGTGGATTTGGCGAAGCAGGTAGCCCCATCGAACTGATACATGCCTTGATCGACCAGGGAGCTAAAAATCTGACAGTCATCAGTAATAATACAGGTAATGGGCATGTGGGATTGGCTGCATTGATCGAAAATCTTCAGGTAAAGAAGATGATTTGTTCCTTTCCACGCACTGCCCAATCGGTAGTTTTTCCTGAATTATATGCTAAAGGGATGATAGAACTGGAGCTTGTGCCACAGGGTACACTTGCTGAACGAATACGCGCGGGCGGGGCCGGAATACCGGCCTTTTACACCCCCACCACCATTGGTACTCCACTAGCAGAAGGCAAAGAGATACGACATATCGATGGGAAATCCTACGTTCTGGAGTATGCTCTCAAGGCCGATTTTGCTCTAATCAAATGCAAAACCGCCGATCGTTATGGCAATCTGCTCTATAACAAGACAGCCCGAAATTTCGGCCCTATTATGTGTATGGCCGCTAAAACAAGCATTGTTCAAACTTCGAGTTTAGTCGAACCTGGCGAAATAGACCCCGAAAATGTAGTTACACCTGGCATCTTCGTGAAACGAGTCGTAAAAATTTCAAATCCATTGAGTGAGAACCAATTACTCAGGGAGAATAGGAGGTATCCATGGTAAATATAAAAGGATGGAGCAATGATGAAATTGCTCGCAAAATTGCCATCGATATTCCCGATGGTTCTTATGTAAATCTGGGCATAGGACTTCCCGAACTGGTGGCTGCTAATATTCCCGAAGGAAAAGAGATTATCTTTCATACAGAAAATGGATTATTGGGGGTAGGACCTCCACCACCTCCCGGACAGGAAGACGACGAACTCATCAATGCTGGCAAGAAACCCGTAACGGCTATCCCAGGAGCATGTTTTTTCCATCATGCCGACAGTTTTGCCATGATTAGAGGAGGGCACATTGATTACTGTGTATTAGGTGCTTTTCAAGTATCGGAAAGTGGTGACCTGGCAAATTGGAGCACGGGCGAGCTTAATGCCATACCTGCCGTGGGCGGCGCCATGGACCTTGTGGCTGGCGTTCCTAATATTTTCATCATCATGCAGCATATTACAAAGACCGGCCAGCCTAAAATAGTGAGACAATGCACCTATCCCCTCACCGGAAGGCAAGTGGTTAAAACCATATATACCAATCTGGCTGTGATAGATGTAACCCCTCATGGACTCGAAGTGAGGGAAATTCATTCCGGCATGGATAGAGAAACTTTACAAAATCTCACCGAAGCCAGTCTTAGTTTTCGATCATAGTTTTATTCATAAAATTTACGATTATCATGGATTCATTGAAAGAGGAAAAAAATTTAGAAGAAAGCCTTTATGAGCGTGCCCTGAAGGTTCTTCCAGGAGGTATCAGCCGAAATGTAATCTTTCGTCAGCCACATCCGCACTATGTGGCTTCGGCTCATGGCTGCTATGTCGAGGATGTCAATGGAATAACACGTATCGATTTTGTCAACAATATTGCCTCTCTCGTTCATGGTCATGCACATCCTGCCATTGTAAAAGCTGTTTATGAGCAGCTTCAGAAGGGAACTGCATATTCGATGGGAACCGAAGCAGAGATTCGTCATGCCGAAACACTTTGTCATCGAGTTCCAGGATTCGAAAAAATCAGGTTCATGAATAGCGGAACCGAGGCTGTGATGTCGTTGATAAAAGCATCAAGAGCTTACACAGGAAAACATAAGATTGCTAAAGCCGAAGGAGCTTACCATGGAAGCTACGATTTCGCTGAAGTTAGTGAATCGGCTTCTCCTGATAATTGGGGACCTGTTGAGCAACCCAACAGTGTACCTCACGTAAGGAATACTCCGCCCAGTGTGCTCGACGAGGTAATTGTCTTTCCCTATAATGATGTGGAAAGAACCTTGGCCATCCTCGACCGGCATGCCGATGAAATTGCCTGTGTATTAATCGATCCCGTGCCTCACCGTATAGGAATGATTCGGGCTACAGATGAATTTGTGGAAGCAGTGTATGATTGGACAAGAAAACACAATACATTGATGGCTTTCGATGAAGTGGTGTGTTTTAGAATAAATTACGAAGGAGCTCAGGCACTTTATAGAGTAAAACCCGACTTAACGGCTTTGGGAAAATTGATAGGGGGTGGTTTCCCCGTTGGAGCATTAACTGGTAAAGCTGAAATTATGGATGTTCTTAATCCTTTACAAACCCCCTTGCGGTTTTCTCTTTCTGGCACCTTCTCGGCTAATCCCATCACCATGACCGCTGGCCGCGTAGCAGTGGAAATGTTCGACAAACAAGCTGTAGATAAGGTAAATCATCTGGCTCAGGAAGCCAAAGAACAATTGATGCAAGCGGCTAAAATTGCCGGAATTCCATTATCCGTCGCCGGTGCAGGCTCTATGATGAAAATGCATTTTAGAGAAACACTACCCTCAAATTATCGCGAGTGTTATGAAGATGCCAACCATAAAAAAACCGTGAATACATTTCTCGATTTTATGTATGATCATGGAATTATTCTTGTCTATTCCAATTCATGTTTCTTTAGCACGGTAATGAAACAGGAACATATCGATAAGCTTTCGGAAACTGCACTTGAAGGCTTTAAGTTCATCAAGCCCCTGTTGAATGTTTGATTAAACGACGAAGCATGAAAGAAGCTTTCATCTGTGATGCTATTCGCACGCCTATAGGACGCTATGGAGGAACATTGGCCTCCATTAGAACCGATGATTTGGCCGTGATTCCCATCAAGGCCCTGATGGAGAGAAATGCTTCGGTGAACTGGGAAGAGGTAGATGATGTAATTTTTGGATGTGCCAACCAGGCTGGTGAAGACAATCGTAATGTGGCGCGAATGGCCTTGCTTCTGGCAGGCTTGAGCGAAAGAATTCCCGGCGTAACAGTCAATAGATTGTGCGGTTCGGGAATGGAGGCCATAGGACAGGCCATGCGCATGATACGAACGGAAGATGCCGATTTGATAATAGCTGGTGGAGTAGAAAGCATGTCAAGAGCTCCATTTGTCATGGGTAAGGCATCGGAAGCCTTTTCGAGAGATGTTCAAATTTATGATACTACTATAGGCTGGAGATTTATCAATAAAAAAATGGAACAACTCTATGGGGTGGATTCCATGATTGAAACCGCCGAAAATGTAGCGGGAATGTATCATATTAGCCGGGAAGATCAGGATATTTTTGCTTATCATAGTCAGCTTAAGGCACATCAGGCCATTCAAAGTGGAGCTATGGAAAGGGAAATTACGCCAGTTGAAATTGTTCGGCCTAAATCTGAACCTTTTGTTTTTTCAATGGACGAACATCCACGTTTATCTTCCTTAGAAAAAATAGGAACTTTAAGACCTGTATCGAGGCCTGGTGGGACAGTTACGGCAGCCAATTCATCTGGAGTGAATGATGGAGCCGCCGCCTTATTGATTGCTTCTGAAAATGCTCTGAAAAAATATAAGCTGCGTCCAATGGCCAGAATCGTCGGCGTGCAAGCCGCCGGGGTTCCTCCTCGTATTATGGGAATTGGTCCTGTACCAGCTACGCAAAAACTCCTTTCCAAACTTCATTTTTCTCTCGAGGACTTCGACCTTATTGAGCTGAACGAAGCGTTTGCCTCACAATCGCTTGCCTGCATGCGATTGTTAGGGCTAAAGGAAGATGATCCCCGGATTAATCCGCAGGGAGGAGCCATATCCTTAGGGCATCCTTTAGGAATGAGTGGCGCCCGCCTGATTACTACAGCCGTACATCAAATGTCAAACAACAATCTTCATAGAGCTTTGTGCACTATGTGCATTGGTGTGGGGCAGGGAATTGCTTCGATTATCGAGAAAGTATAAACGAAAATTCTTTAAATACTTTTTTAGAAGACGGTTCATGAAAAATCTATTATAAAAAACAAAGAATGGAGACCTATCATGGACTTTTCAGATACGATCGATTCGAATGAAAAAATAATGGGCATTACCACTTATGTCAACTTCCGCATGTTCAACGATTACCATGAAAACAGAAAACTGCTGCCCTGTTTACCGAACTATCTGTCTGTAAATCGATTTAACATCCGAAACAAAATAATAAATTGCATGCGCGATAGCAATAAATTGCCCCTATCGGGTGTTTCCTCTTCGGTTGGACTTATAGATTTAAAATTTTATTAAATTTCATCGAGAATTTTTATGAAAAGAACAAAAAACCTGATAGATCTTTTAGTCGTTGCAATATTAATTTCAGTTCCGTATTTAGTGAATTCACAGAATTTCGTTCCCTATTCGACTACCCTCCCTAACGTTGCTCAGGGCAGTTGTGACTGGGCAGATATAGACAATGATGGCTATCTCGACTTGGCAATGATGGGCGCAAATTCTATTGGCCAACCTTTAACAAAAATCTTTAGAAACAATGCCGGTGTGTTTATTGATATCGATGCCAACCTAATTGGATTGAAAAATGGCTCGCTACGATTTGGTGATTATGATAGAGATGGCGACTACGACCTGTTGGTTTGTGGAAGCGATTTCAGCTCAAAGCCTCATAGTTTGCTTTATAAAAACGATAATGGTAGCTTTTCGCAATCATCCAATACATTCCAAGGCATTTATAATGGAATGGCCATCTTTGTGGATTATGACAATGACGGCCTTCTTGATATATTCTTAAGTGGAGATACGCTTTCTTACAAAGGATTTACACGAATTTATCATAACTTGGGAAATGATAACTTCGAAGAAGTAGATTTTGGTTTTCCTGGAGTCATCAGTTCATCGCTTAGTTATGGAGATTATGACAATGATGGCGATTTCGATCTTTTGCTAAGTGGAGATATTGGAGGAGCTTATTATACCAAACTATTCCGCAACGATATGGGTCTATTTATTGAGATCCCAACCAATATAGAAGGTGTAGGCGCAGGGTTCTCACTGTTCATGGATTTCGACAAGGACGGAGACCATGATATTTTGCTGATGGGCAATGACTTGACGCTGACTCCAATTTTCAAAATATACAGAAATGATGGAAATGGTAGTTTACAGGAGGTGTTTGTTGGAATTACGGGTTTGGCATTGGGTAACATTTCAATTGCCGATTACAATAGCGATGGATATCCTGATTTTGCCACAACGGGCAAGGCGCCTGGTTGTGGAGCCATGATGAGCGTCTTGTTCTACAATAATCAAATTGGTTCTTTTTGGCCTTCCTCTCAAAACCTTGTAGATTTGTCATATAGCTATTCTAGTTGGGCCGATTTCGATAATGACGGCGATAGCGACCTCCTGTTGATGGGAATTTCTACCAGCGGGAATCCTGAAACCGTTCTTTACTCTAATACCCTGAATTCGAATGGATTCGTTCCAAATTTGCCCCCCTTCGCTCCTATTGACTTGTCATCGGAGATGAATGGAAATGAGTTGATATTGAAATGGAAACCATCTCCATATAATACTAATGGTAAGAATATATTTTATAATGTAAGGGTAGGGCTTAATCCGGGTAGCTCCGAAATCATGTCGACGGCGAGCAATGTACTGAGCGGGCAAATGCTTTTGCCAAGTTTCAGCAATGTAACTCAGGATACATTCTGGATTTTGCAAGGGCTACGCGAAGCGGATTATTTCTGGAGCGTACAGACTATCGACCCTTCCTATTCGGCTTCAGAATTTGCCCCAGAAGAAACTTTTTCAATTGCCTATACAGGCATTGCTCCAATCCAAGAGAAGAAACAGTTTTTCGACTATAGGGTCTATGCGGATAGAATCGAGTTGATTTCACAAAATCAGGGGAAGTGGTCGCTCTTTTCTGTCGATGGCATAGAAATAAAGAATGGCAATTTGGGGTTTGGAAAATCGAACGTAAGCTTGTTGGGCATCGCGCGGGGCATTTATATATTAAGAATAGAAACTGAAGATAACCATGCTGCTCTGAAATTTTTGAAAAGATAAAATAAATTCTGAAAGAATTATCGATCGATTCATGGCAAGAACCCTGATGTTTTCCTTGGGAAATTCAGGTTATATCGATAATTTTTCTTTCTTTTCGAGGGAGAATAAAAAAATATTGAATTAGATATCAATGCGCGTAGCGACGTTTCCGCAAGGAATACTTGATGAGGCCAAAAAGCAGGACTAAGGCTACAGGGGACACAATATTGAGGGTTTGCCAGCGCAAACGTTCGTTTTGCAGTTTTAGAGGATCGAGAAGGCGCATTTTTATTTCTCTCGAACGAATGGTAACCAATTTCGAGTCGTCGAGCATATAATTCAAGGTATTCAGAATAAACTCCTTATTTCCAAAAGTTTGTCGCGTATCTTGGTCGTAGCCCAAAGGTAAGGGATATGCATTTTTACGTTCGAGCTGGTTACGGATAACGTCTCCATCGCTCACCACAAGCATTTGAGTTGGTTTGCTTTCGGCAAGGAATCCTATTTCGGGGCTATCGCTAATATTAGCTGGGATACGATGTTCATATAATGAAGGAAATTTTCCATCGAGAAACACGGCCAAAGGAATATAAGGTTGATTGAACAACTTCAGGTCGGGTTCTTGACGGGCTATATTGAGATCAATGATAATCGGCGCAATAATTTTACGCGAATATTGCCCGCTCGAAAGCATGATGGTTTTTTTAACTCCCTTGATGGCTATTGTATCTATACTGCTAATAAACTGTGTTTTAATAGGATTTAGGTTGTTAACGATGGGATGTTTTGTAGCTGGATTAGCCAATGGGGAAAAAATCCATGGTACAAAGCTAAAGCGAGGCTGATTGCCAATAGTTCCTGTAACCATCATTATCGGAAGGCAGTTGGCATCTAAAACAAGATCATTATTGATACGTACTCCATAGCGAAAAAGCATATCCTCGAGATTTATGTCGTGTGCCAAGCCCAAAGTACTGCTTTTGTTCTGGAGGCTGTCCATTTCTGCATTTACTCCATCTATAAACCACAGAATTTTTCCACCTCGCATCAAAAATTGATCGATGATAAACTTGTCTTTTTCGGTGAATGCAGAGTCGGGCTTGGCTATGATGATGGCCTTATATTTATTGAAAATGGAAATACGTCCTGAATCGGTTTTGTGTTCGGTAAGTGCATTGATCTGGCCATCGAGTTTGATTCTTTCGACGGTGTAATATTCGGCCATGCTTTGAGAAATATCGTAGATAAAAGCCTCTTCGAGTTCGCCATGACCATAGATAAAGTCAACTTTCGGTTTATAGGATACAATGAGTTTTCGTATGGTATTGGCTAAATTATATTCCAGGTTTTCGACCGAGAGATTCAAGATTTCTTCAGGCCTTGCCCCCATTTGACCCGTAAGGAGCTGAACGGGAGTTTCTTTCCCCCGATATGAGGCAATGGCACCTGGGAAAATGATCTGCCGACTTTCGCCTTCCTTATCTTTAACTTGTAAATCGGTAGGATTAAGTCCTTTCTCGATCAATTGCCTGTATATGTTTTGCCGGTCTTTGGGATTACTACTTGCATTAGGATTAATAAACTCATAATTAATGAATTTGTTATAAGCCCTCATTTCATCGAGCATCTCACGAGTTTCGTTTCTCAATCGCTTGAATCCAGCTGGAAAATCGCCTTCCAGATAAATTCTAAAATAAACGTAATCATCTACTTCTTTTATAAGCTTTTTAGTAGATTCGGAAAGTGTGTAACGTTTTTCCGAAGTTAGATCGAAGCGCGTAAATGAATAAGAACCAATGATGTTGACAAGGATAACGATGAGAATTCCCACTAAGAGCTTCGAAATTGCCTGCCGTGCAATTTTCTTTCTCGAACTGCTGGTTGTATTGTCTTTAGGTGGAGCGTTCATAAAACAAAAACGAATGGCAAATTTAAAAAATTCCAGTAGTTTAGGCCGAAGTGCAAGACTCAATCATCGATAGACTTATTCTAACTTATGGTAGAGCGATGATTTGAAGGTTTCGATATCGAAGGCATCTTTTACATCGAAATTTCCGATTCGGGTACGGCGCAGACTTTTCAGATAGGCTCCACATCCCAAATATTCGCCAAAATCGCGTGCTATAGCACGTATATAGGTTCCTTTACTACAAACGATCCTGAAGTCGACTTCGGGAAATTCTGTACGAATAATCTCGAATTGATAAATAATGATGGTTTTGTGGTCAAGGTTGATTTCTTCCTGTTCTCGAGCGTATTGATAGGCTCGTTTTCCTTCGATTTTAATGGCTGAAAATAAAGGCGGTATTTGTTGTTGCTCACCGGTAAACCGTAAAGCCGCTTCGTGTATATGTAAAGGTTTAAGAAAGGAGATATCTTTGAAATTTCCGGGTTCCGATTCGAGATCGAAAGTAGGAGTAGTAGCTCCAAGATGAAAGGTGCCTGTATATTCTTTTTCGAGTGCTTGATATTTTTCAATATTCTTGGTTTCTTTTCCAGAGCATATTATCAGCAGCCCAGTGGCCAAAGGGTCGAGAGTGCCAGCATGTCCAACTCTCAGATGTTTCTTTCCCGTAAATTTTTTGAGGGTGTAACGCACACTGTTTACAACATCGAACGAAGTCCATCCGTAAGGTTTATCGAAAAGGAGTATGTTGTCTTCTTCCATTCGAATCATCCGATGATATTGAGATTGATGCCCAAGGCCATAAGGACAAGAATAAGACCGCCTAAAAAGATGCGGTACCATCCAAAGAGTTTGAAACCATGACGCGTGAGGTAGTTGATAAAGGTTCGTATGGCCAGAAGAGCAATAATGAAGGCTATTACGTTCCCAAAAACAAGTATAGGAATATTGTGAATGTTGATTGACTTGTAATTTTCGATGAGTTTATAAGCCGAAGCTGCAAACATAGTAGGAACAGCCAGAAAGAATGAAAATTCGGCTGCGGCTTTTCGGTTCAGTTTCTGGGTCATTCCTCCAATGATAGTAGCTGCTGAACGCGATATTCCAGGAATCATGGCTATACACTGGAAGAATCCGATTTTCAGGGCCGAAGAATAGGTAACATCATTTTTTCCCTTCTCGGCAGTATTTTTGAACCATTCTTCAATGAATAAAAGCACGATTCCTCCAACAACCAATGAGATAGCCACTACCAATACACTTCCCAGCATGCGGTCGATGAGGTCGCCAGCCAGATATCCAACTACCGCAGCAGGTAAAAAAGCCACAAATAACTTGTAGTAAAAATCAAGTGAAGCGAAAAAATTCTTCCAATACAGAACAATTACCGACAGTATGGCTCCAAATTGTATGTTGACGATAAAAGTCTTCGAAAACTCACTGGGTTCAATGCCCAAGACGGCCTCGGTGATAATCATGTGGCCAGTGGAACTGATGGGTAAAAATTCGGTAATGCCTTCTACAATAGCGATAATTAGAGCTTGTAGCCAGGTCATTTTTTAACTTTTTTCCCAGGGTTCCACATGATGGCAAAGATTTCGATGATGAATCCAGCAATAATCAAGATGGGTGAAAGTGTAAGTCGCCTGAAATTGAATAAATCGTAATTAAATACTTGAGGGTCATCACTTCCTCCGCCTATCATCAATAAAAAGCCAATGATGAGAACGACTATGCCAATAACCATCAGAATATAGTTCTGACGTTCAAAAGCAAATCCGGCTTGAGGTTTTTCTTCTTCTTTTGCTTTTTTAGAGGTAACTATCGTTTTTTTTTCCATAAGAGAAAAGTTATTACATATACAGCTTGTCAATATTCATATTGAGGAAACGCGTAACGGCGATATAATTCGAAATTACCGAGATCAATGCGCTGGTAACTATCATAGCTCCAGCAATTATCATTAGAATATGAAAGTCGGCCAATGTTTTAAGTTCGGGAATTTTCAAATAAGCAGCATAGAGCAAAATTGAAAGCAAGATGATAGCAAAAATCGCACTGAGTATACCATGCCACAAACCCTTTTTAACAAATGGAGCTCTTATGAAACCAGTGGCTCCCACCAGCATCATACTTCTAATGATAAAGCGTTTAGAATAGACTGAAAGTTTTATGGTATTATTGATCAAACCAATTGAAATGAGAAACATCAAAAACGATAGAACGGCAATAATGATACTGATGATATTCAGATTTTTATTTACACTGTTGATGAGGTCTCTTTGATATTCGATTTGGGCCACTTTAGGATTTTGCTTAAGGTGCTTTTCGATATATTGGATGGAATCGGGATGGGTATAATCCGCATTTAATCTTATTTGCAGGCAAGGCAAGAGGGGGTTATAGCCGAGGAAACCAATAAAATCCTCTCCAAGTTCCTTTTTTAGTATTTGCTCGGCTTCTTCAGGCGATATATAATGTGTCGAGGTAACCCACCTCGTGGTATCCAAGCTTTTTTTTAAACGCAGAATTTCAGTTTCACGTGCATTCTTCTGGAAATAAATGGTTAAACCAAGATTCTCTTTTACATACCTCGATATTTTGTGTGCATGAAGCCCAATCACTCCCCAAAGCCCAAGCATGAAAAGTACCAGTGTTAGACTCACGATGGTAGTAATATATGCTGAGCGTAAGCGTTTGCGTGTAAGTGTTTCTTCCTGCGACAAAGAAATAATGTTTAAAGATTCTGCAAATTTAGGAATTAAAGCCTTTAGAAAAGGATTAGGATTTTCTCATTTGTTTCACCTTGTGAATCAATTGGCGAGTAGAACCATCATGTGTTTGAATGGGATCATCGTGGGCCAGTTCGGGAATGATATTGTTGGCAAGGCTTTTCCCGAGTTCAACACCCCACTGGTCGAAACTGAAGATATTCCAAATGATGCCCTGTACGAAAGTTCTATGCTCGAAAAGAGCTGTAATGGCTCCGAGATTATAAGGCGTAAGTTGCTGATAAAGCAAGCTTATCGAAGGAATATTTCCTCTAAAAACGCGGAATGGAAGTAATTTATTAATTTCTTCTTCATTAAAACCTTTCGACAACATTTCAGCTCTCACTTCTTCGGCTGTCTTGCCCTTCATCAAAGCTTCGGGCTGAGCAAAGAAATTTGATAACAAAAGCTGATGATGTTCACTTAATGGAGTTAAAGGTTTGGCGGCAGCCATAAAAATACAAGGAATCATTTGAGTTCCCTGATGAATGAGTTGATAGAACGAATGTTGACCATTTGTACCAGGCTCACCCCAAATTACCGGACTTGTTTTGTAGGAAACAGGCAATCCGCTGCGGTCGATCGACTTGCCATTACTTTCCATAATGGTTTGTTGCAAATAAGCAGGAAATCTTTCGAGATACTGGTCGTAAGGCAAAATGGCTTCTGTGGCACAATCGAAGAAGTTGGTGTACCAAATGCTCAAAAGAGCCAGCAATATTGGGAGATTGTTTTCGAAGGGAGTTTCTCTGAAGTGATGATCCATAGCTTCAGCACCTTTTAATAGTTCTTCGTAACTTTCATAACCAATTTGCAATGCAATGCTCAACCCTACGGCTGACCACAATGAAAATCGACCGCCTACATAATCCCAGAAATGAAATATGTTTTCAGGATCGATCCCAAATTCCATTGCCGCCGGGGTATTTGTTGAGATAGCCACAAAATGTTTGCTGATGTCTTCCGCTTTACCGCCCTGATTAATGAACCATTGTCGGGCAGTTTTTGCATTAGCCAGTGTCTCCTGAGTCGTAAACGACTTCGAAACGATAAGAAATAAAGTCTCTTCGGCATTCAAATGGCGAAGAGTTTCATAAATATGACCTCCGTCAACGTTCGATACGAAAAATACCCTTAATCTTTCGTGACCATAAAACTGCAACCCTCTGCAAACCATAGCCGGGCCAAGATCGCTACCACCAATTCCAATATTGACGATATTCCGTATGGGCTTACCGGTATATCCTTTCCAATCACCATTTCTTACCTGAGTGCTAAAAATTTTCATCTGATTACGTACGGTTCGTATTTCTGGCATTACATCCCTGCCGTCAAGAAAAACTGGATCATCGCCAAGGTTGCGTAAAGCAAAATGTAAAACAGCTCTTTTTTGCGTTTGATTGATTTTTTCCCCTCTAAACATTTGCTCTATGGCTTCGGCGAGATGGCACTCCCTGGCAAGTTCTATAAGCAATCGCATAGTTTGTTCGTCGATATGCGTTTTCGAATAATCAACGAACAAGTTCTGCCATTGAAGAGAAAATTTTTGTGCTCTGTTGTTATCACTTTCGAATAATTGATTCAGACTTTGCTTGCCGATGCTCGTGAAATAATTACTTAATTTTTTCCAGCTTTTGGTTGTTGTAGGATCTATCGTTGGTAACATATCGAAAAAATATATTGATGAGTTAGAATAACATTTATCATGATGCAAAAATAAAAAATCCCAGCGCTATTCACACCGGGATTTTCAATGCCTTCGGACAAAGATGTGGGATTCTACAGGGGGTGTACAGTAAACTGGATACTTTGATTCAACTGTATGGTAACATTTTGAGCAGGCAACAGCGAGGGCTCTATGGTGTAATAGATTCTGCCAGTATAATGCTTCATTTTGAATAACGAAGTAAGATCGGCAGTATCCAGAATCAATTCAATTTCAGTGGCATTGGCATTGATATTGCCAGTATGAGCCACTTGCATCTCCTGATTGCTGCTGTTGAACAATACCAAACGAGAGTTGATCAAAAACTGAAAATTTGCTCCTGCTGGATAAATGATGCGCAAGGTTGCTTTCGTAAGTTTCCCATTTTCGATGGAAAACGAATTCAATGAATGAGCTTCCTGAATACTATCGAGATTTAAATAAACATTGAAATCTTTGTAGTATTCCTGAGTTGAGGAGTTTTTAGCAGATGCCACTAAATTAAAATTAAGGGATGGTAAATCCATCTTAACATCGAATTTGGCAAGATTTTCCACTTTATCGCACGATTGCAGTCCACCTAATAAAATGACACCACACAAGGCCATTCCTAAAAAACACACTACTCTTTTCATGGGATTTTGGATTATTTGATTGCAGGATTTTAATCTTACAAAATTACAGGATATCTCACTCTTTTTATCATCTTTTATAACAAACAGACTAAATTTTTTAAAATTTTTCGATTTTTTTAGAAGATTGCGAAAAAGGCATAGAATTTCGATGGTCATTTGATTTTCAGTTAATTTTGTAACGAAAATGAACAGACGTATTCTCGCTATTATCATCTTTTTAATGGGCTTTGTATTGGTGGTCCTATTGTTTATTCAGGTTTACTGGATCAGGAATGCTCTCATGCTGCGTGAAGCTGCATTTACGGCAGGGGTTGAAGAAGCCGTATCGAATGTTGTGCTTTCTTTAGAGAGGATCGAATCTGGCAAGCGTTTGCGCAGCTTCAAGGAAAGTGCCCGACTTTACCGAAAGATCGATTCGTTGAATTATTTAATCGATAAGCGTTACCATGAGCTAACTGGGGAAGATGGCAGTTCGGCAGCCGATGTAAAAGCACGTCGAAAAATAATTCAGGATCGTAAATCATGGCGTACTCTGCGTGATTTAGACACAACTTCAGAATTTCGTGAAAATAGGAATATTCAGGAAGAACTCGATTCTTTAATCGAGCCAAAACAAATTCAAACTATACAAACTCGATCTGTAAATATCGAAGATGATCCTGTTTACAAAAGACTGCAAAAACAAAGAGAAAGCGTAGTGGAGGAGCTGATGAGCCGTTCCCTTATCTATGATGCAGCTCTTGGTCGTTTCGACGATATCATCGAAATGCCACTCGAAAAAAGAATACAACCCGGTGTAGTAGATTCTATGCTGGCAGTAGAGCTTCAGAATAAAGGCATCAAGACGGAATTTGAATTTGGTATATACGATACGAGACGCGATAGTCTCATTTATCAAAAAACTGGCAAGTTTACTCAGGAGCTTCTGAATAAAGCCTTTGCTGTTAATCTGTTTCCCCGTCAACCTGGCAAAGATAAAGCCATCCTGCTGGTTTATTTTCCCTACGAACGACAGTATATGGTTCAACAGATATGGTGGTTGCTTTTACTTTCCATTCTTTTGGTTGGTACATTTATTGCCATATTCTATAAAACCATTTCAACTATTCTGTATCAAAAGAAATTATCGGATATGAAGAACGATTTTATTAGCAATATCACACACGAATTCAAGACTCCGGTTTCAACGATTTCGCTTGCGTGTGAAGCCTTGAACGATCCCGATGTGGTAAAAACACCCGCTATGGCTTCGAACTATATTCAGATAATTACCGACGAAAACAGACGTTTAGGTACAATGGCTGAAAAAATTCTCATAGCATCGGTACTCGAGCAGGGAAAACTCGAATTGAACATGGTACCTTGTGCGATGCATGAAATAATTACAGAATGTGTCCAAAAGGTTGGTATACAGGCAGAAACCGCCGGAGGCAGCATACAAACATCCCTCCAAGCCCTACACGACATGGTGCGGGGCGACCGCCTGCACCTTACAAGCGTCGTAGTAAACTTACTCGATAATGCCATTAAATATTCTCCCATAAGGCCTACCATCAGGATAAATACTTATAACCGCGATCAGAATTTTGTATTCGAAGTGATTGATAATGGCATCGGAATTAGTAAAGAAAATCAAGGAATGATTTTCGACAAATTATACCGTGTTCCTACAGGAAATATTCACAATGTGAAAGGATTTGGATTGGGCTTGAGTTATACAAAAGCCATCGTGGAGGCCCATCAGGGAAATATTTCAGTTAGCAGTGAATTGAAAAAAGGAACTACCTTTACGGTAACCTTGCCCAATTTTGAACCATAACTACACCACCCTTAGAAGACTTTTGCTTTGAAAATGTCAATTTTATCCGAAAATGAAAAAGTTAAAGATACTGCTGGCCGAAGACGACAAGAATTTAGGAACCGTATTGAAGGCCTATCTGGATGCCAAGGGTCATGACACTATCCTTGCCATAGATGGCGAAGAAGCCCTCAAATTGTTTTATGCAGAGGATTTCGACTTCTGCATATTGGACGTGATGATGCCTTTGAAAGATGGATTTGCTGTGACAAAACAAATCCGCAAATCCAACAAAACCATCCCTATTTTATTTTTAACGGCCAAATCTCAACCACACGACATTATAACGGGTTTCAATACAGGAGCGGACGATTATATTACCAAGCCATTCCGGATGGAAGAACTGATGGCACGCATAAAAGCCATCATGCGAAGAACTACTTCTGGCCTTCAGGACGACCTGACCCACCAAGTATATCATATAGGTAACTATAGTTTCGACTTTACCAGTCAGATTCTAAAAATTGGAGATACTGAATTCAATCTTACGGCCAAGGAAGCAGAACTGCTGAAAATCCTGGTCGAAAATGCCAATGAAGTTATCGATAGAAGCATCATCTTGCAAAATGTCTGGAAAGATGATTCTTATTTTACTGCTCGCAGCATGGATGTATACATTTCACGATTGAGGAAATATTTACAGGAGGACCGTCGTGTGCAAATCATTAATAGCCATAAAGTGGGTTTTCGGCTCGTGGTTCCCGAAGATTAGGAAAAACTTTCGATGGCTTTGATCCCTTTGCGATTCAATACGATACGGTATCTGCGGTAGGTAGTTTCATTTTCATAGGTCATTTGCATGATCATATTGATATAATATATTCGCTCGCCATTAATGATAGCATAACCCTTATTTTCGTCGGGTATAAAAAGAGGCACGGCAGGATCATCCATCTTCTGCATGAAACTATCTACATTCAATCGCAATATTTCGTTGATACCCAAAGTAGAATAAGGGCTTACTTCATCGAGTTTTTCACGGTCTAAGTGAATTATTTTACGGTACAGAATGATTTTTTCGGTATCATAACGGTTGTTAACCTCCAGAATAGGTGATCTACCTCTCATCTTCATTACGTTAGGCAGAACCTTTTTCTCGGGAATAAAATCCATGCCTTCTTTACTTACGCCAATCTTTATGTTGTTGAGGGAAATTTCGGTTTTATGATCGAAATAGCGATGTCCCAGGCGCGTAGCAAAATAATACCTGAAAAGTTCCTTTATCCTGTCTTTCAGCATGTAGCTCACCACCAAAGCCACAAACAAGGGCATAGTCAGATTGCCATATTTGATTTGAAAAGTAAAAGCCACCGCAGTTGCAAAAACCATCGAAAGCCCTGCCGCCAGGCTAAAATATATTTGTTCGACCCAAATACCCTCTTTCTTTTTTTCTCCTGTGAGGAAGAGTTCACTTTCGGCAAATTTCTTCAATAAATTTAAACGGAAAACTAACTCTCGATTTCGCGTAGGGCTTTTTTCCTCAACTACAAGGTAATTGTGTTCCTTTTTATATTTAATCTCCTCCTCTATTATCGCCAGTAATTGCCTCTGCCAGCTTTTGCTGAAGCTAGGATGGCTTTCTTTCAAGCCAGACAACAATTTGAAGGCATGCTCTTCGATTAAGTTGCTCATGAATTCATCTCCAAAGGAATAATAATTCATGAGGTCTTCGCTTATGGTAGGAGCGTTTATGATGTAACGCAAATCGCGATAGCGCCGAGTGATATGCAGGACATTCTTACAAAATTCATCTATCAGGTAAGAGGTATCGGCAGGAGGTTTATTGTTGAGAATATGTTGAATTTCTTCTCTTAATGAGCTTTTTAAGATAGAAAGAAACATTTTGATATGATATTCATATTCAGCGGCCAGAGTGCGGGTAGGCAAAGAAGCCACCTTTCGAAAAGCCGTCGTGAGAAATTCCAATGGAGAATTTTCACCATCGGCGATATCTCGTAATAAATACACTGGAGTAATCAGCCGTATATTGGATTTCAAATCGTGATAAAAACTGTTTTTACTATAGGTAGAGTGATTAATATCAAGTGATGCAGGAATAAATAACCATGTGTTTACAGCAAATTCACTCTTTTTGGCTTTGCGCCTTGCAGCCAGCCGCAACTTTATCTCGACCGAGAATTTATCGTGAATTTTTACTTGTTCTTCTATCATCTCATTCTTAAATAATTATTTGTACTTAAAATAACGATAAAATAGTGATAGCTCGAGGTTGTATCAGAACTCTATATTAAAATAATCCAAAGAGGCCATTCGGTGTAATTCCCATCAATCTAAACCATGTTTCGCCCGCCACGATGTTCAGAAACCATGCAATGGTCATCATGGTAATGCCATAGCGGAAAGTATCGGTCAAGCTGTAATGCCCGGTTTCATAGAGCAGTGCCGCCGGTTTCGAGTTAAACGGGAGTACATAAACATGTTCAGTCATAAAGGCCACTGGCAATGCAAGACTTTCGATGCTGTATCCGAAGCGGGTAGCTACTCCGATAGCGATAGGAACGAAAATCATAGCCCGCATGGTTTTTGATTCGAATAAGAGGGCGCTGTATACCATAACGCCCGTCAGCAAAAGATAAAGAGCCCAGAAAGGAGTATTTTGTGTCATGCCCAGATGATCGAAAAAAGCATTTACGCTAATGGCAGGAAGATCGGTAGCAGAAAATCCGGCTCCAAGAGTATAAGCTCCGGCCGAGAAAAGCATCAGATGCCAGGGAATATCGACCTCATTCCATGTAAGGATACCAATACGGGGCAATAGAGCAACGATGGCACCTAAAAATGCAACTGCCGTAGGGCTAATCCCATGCAGCCGATCGGTTGACCAAAAAGCCAGAATGGTTATAAAGAGAATGATAGCTTTTTTTTCTTTTCGGCTCATAGGGCCAAGTTCATTATAAACCTCTCGCAAACGATCCATCCCACCTTCGATTTGAGGGAGACGTTCTTCGGGTTTCAAGGGGAAAAATACTCTCATAGCCAATAAATATCCTATGAGCATCAAACCAATGGCCATGGGAAACATCGCCATAAGCCAATCGGAGAAAAATATCCTTGCGCCCGTTGCACCCGCAATAATAGAAACTGCCAGTAGATTGGCTCCCGAGCCCGTAAGAAATCCACTAGCCCCTACATTAATGTATAAGAGGTTTTGCAACACTATACTTCGGCCGAAGTTATTGCGCTGATCTCCTCCTCGAGCTCCGTAAATTGCAGCTATAACCATGAAAATAGGCAATAAAATGGCAGCCTTGGCCGTAGTGGCTGATATGAAGGCCGATAAAACCACGTTGATTACCAAAAAACTCAGAAAAATTCCCGATGCACTTTGTCCAAATTTCAGTAGAAACCACAGAGCAAACCTCTTGGCAACCCCCGTACTTACAAGCATACTGGCCAAGACAAACGACATGATGTTCAGCCACATCACAGGATGACCCAACTGCGCAAAAGCCTCCTTTTCGGGCAAAACCCCAGTAAGAACTATAGAAATGATGACTATGAGCGAAGTAAGGTAATTTGGAATAGCTCCAGTAATCCATAAAATAAGACTGGCAGCAAAAATAGCCAGCATATAGCAGTTGTTCCTGTAAAAAACCTTACTCCCCACCCTATCGAAAACTTCCTTAGCACCTTTTGTGAGTTTCTCCGGGTCGAAGCTTTGAAGAAATGAGGGCTTCAACACGAAAGCCAATAATAGGAAAACGATCAAAGCCAAAGGTGGACCTATAAACGATAAAAATTTTTCGGTCTTATTTTTTTCACGTTTGGGGAGTTTTTCGATCTTATACTGATTCATATCGAGCGGATCGAAAGTCTGCTCTATGATATCCATTTCTGAGTGATTAAGAATTCAACGAATCAATGAATACATTTTAAAAACTTAGATAAAAGTGAAAGATCCAGTCCGAAGAGACATTCCTCTCCGGACTGGATCTTCGAGGGTGGAGTGGTTTACCAGCACGAATAAGGATTTTTCATCAGCATGGAATTGAAGTAACGAGGGTCGCCGGTTACTTCTTCGCCTAACCATTCGGGCTTTTCGAAGGGTTCGTCTTCACGCTGCAATTCAACCTCAGCTAAAACCAATCCTTGGTTTTCTTCATAAAACTCATCTACCTCATAGGTATGCTGCCCAGCCTTGATTAGATAGCGGGTTTTATCTATTACCCCAGGTTCGCATATCTTCATCAATTGCTCGGCATCCTCGAGTGGAATTTCCATTTCCCACTCAAAACGGCTAGCTCCTGATTCATTGCCAATTCCTTTTACGGTGATATAGCCTTTGTTTCCTTTGATCCTCACTCGTACTGTTCGCTCAGGTACTGAAGAAAGATAACCCTGAGTGATACGGGTAGCTTGATGAGCAAAGGGTTTAAAATCACCTTTTACAAGGAATTTTTTTTCGATTTCTTGTGCCATAATTTATTCGTTTGCAAGGGGTTTATGAATCATTCCTAT
>Ga0116145_1001672_pt1 | contig 21666 bp, 19 predicted proteins | sample AD_JPNHG1_MetaG_FD_89747 | JGI IMG/M metagenome (GOLD analysis project Ga0116145, IMG submission 89747) | Active sludge microbial communities of municipal wastewater-treating anaerobic digesters from Japan - AD_JPNHG1_MetaG | ecosystem: Engineered > Bioreactor > Anaerobic > Digestate | place... | reverse complement strand
TTGGGCAACAGGAGCCTTTGCGGAAATCAAAGAAGGGCTCTGGGAAATAACCACCAAGGCCGAAATGAAAGGAGTGCCCGTGCAGATGCCGGCCACTACGGTGAAACAATGCATCACTAAAGATAAGGCCGTGCCCAAATCTGCGTCCGACAATTATGAATGTAAAACTAAAAGCTATAAAGTCAGCGGCGATACTGTTACCTATTCTGTTGAATGTCGGGGCAAAGAAGACCTGATAATCACGGAAGGAAAAACAACTTATAAAGGAAATACTTTCGACGGCACGTCGACAACAAAAATTAAAGCAAAAGGGCAGCCGGAAATGCAGCTTACCAACAAGATATCGGGGAAATACATCGGGCCATGCAAAAAGTAAATATTTGCTGACGGAGCAAAATATGTCTTGAATAAAAAGAAAGACGCTAGCAAAATTTTGTTGATGACTTTTTATATATCGGCATACACATTGAATCTGTTTTTTCCCGTTTTTAACAGCAATTATTTTTCTTGAATATCTTTGCTATCTCTGTTTTCTTTCCTGTCCTGACCCGGACAGGCCGGTTTCATTCAGGTGGATATTCCCAGCCGCGGCAGAAGCCAGGCCTGCAGAAATATCCAAACCGCGATAATAACAGCTACTATTATCAATTCTTTCACTTGGCTTCCCGATCTGGCGACAAAAACTGCGCCGCAAATTTAAGTTATTATACTATAGAATGGGAAGCTCTTCTTGTTTTACTTTTTTCGCTTCCTTTTCCCTTTCTTCCAAAATAATTTCCAAAGCCATGCGCGCCACTTTTCCGACCAGCGTCGAACATTGCTCGGCCATGCCCGCCGCTTGCGCTGCCTTCAAATCCTCCATATTACACATATCGAAGAAACGGCCAAACTGTTTGATTTGAATATCGTGGCAGCGGCAGGTAGAAAATTCTTTCACGAATTCGGCGTGAAGTTTTTTTGCCAAAAGAAGCGCTTTTAAATTTTTGCCCATCCTTGCCATATCTTCTTTTTTTCTGCCGAAGAAATAACTGATGGCGATTGTTCCGCCGGAAAGAGCGCCGCAATGACCGTCGCCGGAGAGCCCCACACCGTCGGCCAGACCCGTGGCCGCCCTGATGACATTTTCATCATTAACACCGAGAACTTCAAAAATAGCAGCAATAGAACATTGGGCACAATTGCCCCCTTTTAACTCGTAGGCTTTTGCCTTTTCGTAAACTTCCTGGAGCATTTTATCTTTATCCATAACACTTCCTTTCTTGATCATTTTTGCGCTCTGCTCATAATTTCAACAATACTCAGAACCTCTAACTTATCTTCCAGATTCTCCATCTTCACCGCGTCGGTAAGCATTTTGGCACAGATCGGGCAGGCGACAGCGATGATATTAGCGCCTATTTGCAGTGCTTCCTGTACACGCACGCGTCCGGCGCTGTTTTCGCCCGTGCCCAGAATATCCGTAAAGAAGTTACCCCCTCCTCCGCCACAGCAAAAAGCATTAAGGCCGTGGCGGCGCATCTCGATTAGCTCCACGCCGGGAACGGCACGGAGAATTTCCCGCGGTGCTGCGTATATCTGATTGTGGCGTCCTAAATAACACGGATCGTGATAAGTGACTTTTGCCGAATAAGTTTTAAACTTTATATTTTTCTTTTTCACCAACCCGGCCAATATCTCCGTGTAATGAAACACCTGAAAATCCGCACCGAGTTTCGGATAATCATTTTTAAAAACATTGAGCGCATGAGGGTCAAGCGTGATGATTTTCTTGACACCCTTTGTTTTAAATTTTTCAATATTGGCCTGGGCAAGCTCGCCAAACAATCCCATTTCGCCCAAAATTCTCACTTCGTTTCCGTCACAGGTTTCCTCTTCTCCTAAAATGCCGACGGATACCCCGGTTTTGACCAGCATACTTCCCACGCTTTTGGCCATTTTTTGCCCGACTTCATCGTAGGAGCCGACACATCCCACATAAAATAGGTACTCCTGACCTAAGTATTTTTGCAGTCCTGTGCCTTCAGACCATTTGCCCCTTTCCGCCTGCGGCAATTTATAAGGATTGCCGCTTACGACAATTGCCTTGAAATAATCACGCACAGCGGGAGGAATCAAACCATCACTGACCAGTTCAGCCTTTGCTTCCTGAAAGATTTCCGGCAAAAAATCTCTGAACTTGCCAAAAACACACTGATTTTTGCAGTTGTCGCACGCCACGCACGAATACAGAATTTCGGCAAAGCGCTGACTTGTCTCGATTTCGCCCGAAAGCCAGGCGCGGATCAGCCACATCCTGCCGCCCGGTGAAAAAGTATCCCAGCCGAAGGCCTTGTATGAAGGACAGTTGAAGTCGCTGTAATCCTCAGGAAATTTACAGTAACCGCACCGAAAACATCTATGAACGATATCTGCATGTTCTATGCTACGTATGTAGGTCATCAGTTCACCTCCCAGTTTCCGGGATTCATGATGCCTTCCGGATCAAGATTTTTCTTTATCATCTGTAAAAGATTGAGAGCGTTAGGATCCATTTTTTTCATCGTCATTTTCTGCTCCATAAAATTGGGTTTCCAAGGAATCCCTCCCATCTCTAGGGCGAAAGTAGTAGCTTCATCCAGGGCTTCCTTTACTCTTTTCATCATCCCCGGATTGCTGCGATTGAAAGCGAACGAGATGCTGAACATCATGCAATGTCCGCCGGAAATCAATCGCGCGGAGCTGGCATAGAGGATATCATATCTTTTCGCCAACTCGACGACCTTGGCGGCGTATTGCGGGAAATGTTCGATAATTGTTATCGGCCCCGAATACTCAAATCCGCCGCCTTTGGGCACATCGGCAAAATCGGCGATACCGCGTTGGGGCATCTGCAGAAGCATTCCTTTCATATACTGCACGTTCATGAATCCACCGTCTTTGGAGTCGATAAATTCCTGCAGTGAATCCCAAATCATCTTTCTTTTAAATTCAATCTCCTCTTCCGTATCACCGTTAAAATAAATAGTGACGTGAAAATTACCCACAAACATCAGCGGTTTGGGCTGGAACCAGACATTCACGTCTTCCAGAATTTCCAGGTGGGTGAGCTTGTAAAGAATTTCTGGCACAAGCTCGACTTTATCGGTGACAAACATTTCCACCTCACGAATTTTCTTGTTGGGGTAAAGCCGTAATTCCATTTTGGTGATAACGCCCGTGGCACCAAGCCACCCCAGAAACAATCCAGAAAGATCGGGAAGCGTGGGTCCTTTGGAAAACCAGTAAGGGCCTAAAGATGGCGAGCCGATCAAGCAAATCTCACCCGTCGGTAAAACAATTTCCATGCCCGTGACCATATCAGAATTAAAACCATACTGATTGGTTAAGCGCCCTTGGCCATGCAAAGCAACATTGGCGGCAATCGTCGTAGTAGGCGGCGCGTCGGGAATGCTGTGACGCAGGTGCGGATAGTGCTCCTGCAGATAAGCTTTGAGTACGCCCTGCGATGTCCCTCCCTCCACCACGGCGTAGCGGGCCTTCTCGTTTACTTCCAAAATTTTGTTCATCCGTTTCATATCCAGAACAATTCCACCTTTGAGCGGTATTACCAGGCCCGTCAGCGCCATACCGTTGCCCATCGGCACAATGGGTATTTTTTCACGGTTGGCCAGCTGAACAATTTTTTGCACCTGTTCTGTTGTTTTCGGCGCCACCACGTAATCCGGATTATGAGGGCTCAACACGCCAGGATCACGTGCATAAAACCAGAGCTCTTCAGGCGCATTGGATACACCTTTGTCTCCGACAATATCAATGAGGGATTTCAGAATATCGTTCATTAAGCAACCTTCCTTTCCTTCTCTCCTATCGCCATTTTACACAAATCAATGATATGCACGGGCTTCAATCCTCTTTTGGAAACTTTTTCTGAAAGCGACGACTGGCAGGCCGGGCAGTTGAAAACACAGTATTCTGCTCCCACAGCCAGCATGTCGTCGATATTTCTCTTCTGTAAATCGTCCGCCAGTTTGTAACCGGAAATCGACCGGACTATTTCCGCGCAACAAAGGCAGTTTTCATCCTGATAAACTCTCCTAGGTAGTTTCACGCCAATTAAATTCAGTATTTTTTTGACCAGTGGCAATTTGTCCGGAATCAAACGGTTAGAACAAGGGCGCTGATAAGCTGCGGTGATGTTAAGTGGCTTTATTTTCCCCCTAAGCTCTTTCATTCTCTGCAAAAGAAAATCCATGTAATATACTGGCTTGAAGGGAACCTCGATGCCGTAAGCGGAAGCAATCGAAGTAAAAGTGCCGTAGCATTCATCATGCAGACAGATAACTTCCTTGACACCCAGCCGCCGGAAATTGTCGATAACCAAGGGAAGACGTTCCTTTACCACCGACATGCGGGCAAAGTGCGTGTGCACGGCCGGGCACATGAACTCTGTGCCAAAGGCGCCCGCAGCGGCAACGTCTTTAAAAATCTCGCCTGTGCCCAAATCACCCAATTCAGCAATGTAACAACAGGAAAGCGCTTTATCCTTGACATCCCCCACCAGGAATTTCCCCTGCATCTCGGTCATATTAATCCACTGATTGGTAATGGGGCGCGCCGCGGTGAACATGCCTTTTTCTTCACGTCGTTCACAGATAAGATAATAAGGATGATTGCCCCTTTTACAATATTCTTCGCAGGCGTAACAGGTAGTGCACTCATGAAGAACACGGGAATCTTTACCGCGCACAACCTTCATCATCTCCGCGTGCGCCTCCTTGTGCCCGCTGAAAGTCATGTACTGACACTTCAATAAACAATCACTGGAAGGACATGTCGCGCAAATCTTTTCGTTAAATTTCATTTTATACATTAAGTTCTCCTCCATCATGTTCTTCAATTGAATAATCTCCGCCTTTCTGACCGGTGTTCCGGAATGTATTTGGAGGAGATTACGCTTTTTTCAACGACCAAAAAGGACCGGCTTTACCGATTTCCTGCATCGTGGTTACCCATTCCACAGCGTATTCGCGCATATGGGTAAAATAATCCGGCGCCAAACGCCGCCGAAACATCTGCCCCGAAAAAAGTTTAAGCAAGTCAGGAAGAGAGAATATTCCCACCTCCGTGCCTAGTTTGAATTGTGTCCAATTACGAAGATGTTCTTCCGACCGGAAGAATGTCATCGTTGATCAGGAATAACTTATGTTTTCCATCCAACGCGCAAATGGAACAGCCACGTAGCCGATTATTTCTTTGGGTTCAGCTTTTAAAATCACTCCATCGCGAACCTCCAAATGCATCGGCTCACCGCAATCCAAACACGGTGTATCAATATTCACGGTTTTGCCCGGGAAAAGCCAGCAGACCGCCAGCGACTCAAATGCTCATTGACCAAACCATTTCTGCTGGCCGTCGATGGTGATTCTGAACTGTGTGGGCTGATTGTTAAATGGAGCAAAAGAAGCGATAAAATCCGTGCCGGGCGCAAGCCAGCCGGGAACTCTTCTGGAAAAAAGTTCGCGCAGAACCTGACGCCCCTCCTCCACGGAAACACCCAACTCTTTGGCTATTTCCGTGTAATGGGGGGCCTGGCCGGTTTCCACCATGCGCTTGGTTATAAAGTAATAGGTCTTATCCAATACGGTGGGAGAACTCATGGCATTTACCTCCTAGCGAAAAACATTAAAAAGATAATAAGGAAACGTCGTATGTGTGTCAAGTTAATAAACTTTCACGCGAGAAACAAAACGTGATTCTACTGATATCTAAACGAAAAATGTTTAATTTCAGTGAGATGGAAAAATGAACCGATAAAAATTATCGGATAAACAGAACAAAAATTTATTTTATATTTGTATTTCATAAATTACAAGTTTGCTGTATGAGTTACAAAAAGCAGCTGGTGCGTAACATGGGTCGACCTATAAAATGCTCTGGCGAAAACAACAAAATGCATTTAGACTTATCCGTGCGGCGGGGCACTACCGATGTCGACAATTTTTTACCCCCAGAGATAAGCCCCACTTTTGTGAGCGGACTTAAAAAAGGCGCTGCGGTATCAAAACACAAAAATCGCCGATAAAAATATCTTCTAAAATTTTAAACCTGCTGCAACAGCAATTACGATAAAGGATGATTTTGAGTAAGCCGCAACAGCACAACGACGCCTTCGAATGAGAGTAGGCGCTTAGAACGAATAACTTCAACTTTTTGAAGTAGATTTTTTCGCAAAAATGATAAAACAGAAACAACAAATACTTGAATTTTAACGCGAGGAGCGTGTTTTTGCGCTACGCGTATTAATTGCTAAAAGGAGTAATCATCATTAAAATATTTTCACCATACAACATTCTCACCTAGCCACTCTCGGGAATCGATATTGTTCTCCTAGCTGGTGTATTAACAAATTAACATTTCTTACAATAAGCTATAATTACCCAATCCTTCGGTTATTACTTTATTGGCTTAATCAGTAGCCAGTAAAAATGACAAAATTTTTAACAAACAGTCAGATTTGAAATACAAGAGTCGGACCACCAACTCCATATCAAACCCTAAGGGGAAAGCACAGTACCTTAAAGATACAGTTCTTTACGAAGATTCTCAGGTCTTAAATCGACTCCGAAAAGAATCTTTCCGTTAATCCCAAGCGCAGGAGCGGAGCGAACACCTTTTTCCTCCAATAGTTCAGCCGCTTCACTATCCATCATAATATCTTTCACCTTGAATTCAAGCCCTTCCTCTCTGAGAAATTTCTTAAGATTTTCACAAGGAACACATAATGGGGTTGAATAAACAATGATTTCCTTTTCCATCGACTATACTTTTCCTTCCTTTTTCAGTTTACGATATTCTTCTTTCGCGCGTTGCCAGTTTTCTGTCGCCTTTTCATCAAGGAAAGGTTGAGCTTCGCTCATGAATAGCTCTTTCCATTTGTCACCATGGGGCCAGATGAATGGCGTTTGTACTGTTGTACGTGGCGCTCTGGCCGATTCAAGCAAATCCAGCGCCATGGAAAATATTTTTCTCTGCTGTTCAACATTGAAAGGCTCTCCGCAAGGATTCCCCAAAGGAAAATCAGTAAACAGTAAACGCGGCACTCCACAATATTCAACAATGTCTTTCGCGCAAGCCATCACTACCGTCGCAATTCCATTTGCTTCCAGGTGTCTTGCTACCAGACTCACGGTCTGGTGACATACCGGTCAGACCGGCGTTAAAACCGCCACGTCCACATTGTTCTCGCGGCAGCGTTTTAGCACCTCGGGTGCGTCGATCTCAAGCGTCCTTTTCTGACTGTAGGCCGTGTAAACCCCGTAAAGATAAGGCGCCACACTTCCCAAACGTCCTCGGACAACAAATTCATGCAATCTTGTTACAGGGAAATAAGCGTTTACGTCGTCCAGGTTAGTGGCATGACGATCATAATGCTCCTGCTTGGAGAATAAATCAGTTGCTTTAACATCAGACGGGATTTCATAAACATTACCTATGAGCTTGTGTCCATTTTCATCGGACTTATTTTGCTCGGACTTCAACGCCACATCGCTGGTAGAGGCGATAGTGATGCAGCATTCCGATAAAGGTTTTTTTAAGGGCGTGAAGGGCACTTCGTCAAAGTGCGCCCATCTGTATGGGGTCTCATAGCCTTGTGCAAGATAATACTCACGGGTCTTGTCGATATACCTTACATACGAACTCATGCTTATCCTCCCTTCCTATTCATCATGACATAAATTTATTTTAATATATATGCTTTTCAAACATGATTATAGGAAAAGAAAATTCTCATGTCAATTTAATTGGGAAGTTCTAAGGCAATAATTTTATTTGCTGAGAAAACCCGCCGTAAAAGAATTGTCAACACCCATATCTGGACATCTTTCAAAAACAGATCACAGACTGTTTATGCTTCCCCGCGCTCAGAAGAAAAATGAACTCCACCGTCAAAAAAACAACGGCGAAACCATAAAGAGTGCCCATCCACCAAATATTAGAACTCAGATTAGGAGAAATTATATTGTACAAAACCATGCGGAAGGGGTTTTCGATTTTCAGACCGATGACTAAAAAACCGGCCAGAATGGTGATAATCGATAAATAAACACAGCGCCGGGCAAGAGGCATAAAATCCTTTACGCCGAAAACATGGCCGATCGAAGAAATAAGACAAAGCCCTGTGGAGGAAACAACAAAAAAAATGTAAGTGGAAATAAGAATGGCAACCGGAATTTCACGATACGTTCCGTAGGCGTTGCGAGAACCGACAATAAAAAGGGCATGAATTCCGGATGCTATTCCGACTATTAACAAAGCGCTAAAAAGACAAACAAAAATTATATATATGATACCGCCGGATACCACGCGCCTATAAGCGGCTTTAATGGATATTACCCGATTATTGCCGAAGCCATCCATACTATAACCTTTCGCCGGTTTCTCATGGTACCGAATTCAATTTATAGTAAGATAAGTCCTCTGTTTTTTCAAGGAGTATGTATGGTAATTTTTATCGCGTATCTTTTGACAGAAAAGATATTCAGTGATAAGTTTTATGTATCCGGCATCAAATTAAGGAGAACTTTCCTTGTCAAAAAGCAAAAACGTTTTTCGGTCTTTCTTTTCTTCGATAAAACTAACAATTGCCTTACTGGTTTTGCTGATTCTGCTTTTTATGGTTGCAACATTTATTCCACGCCCTTACGGTATCGCGTTGCTGGCCAACCTTTATCATTCCCCTCTGCTTTACATTCTTATGGGGCTTCTCTCAATTAACCTCATCATCTGCTCCATTAATCGCTTACCGGTGACTTTAAAACAATACAAATCACCGCACCCACCACCGTCCGTTCTCTTTGAGAATCTCAAAAATGAGCGGATAATATTTACGGACAAAATTGATGCCGCCTGCCGGGCCGTGGAAGCTTCTCTGACCGCAAAATTTTCTTCCGTCAAGAAGCTGAAAACAGCCAAAGGAATCATTTTCTATCGCGAGGAGGGACGTTTTTCTCTTTTCGGCGTTTACATCGTTCATTTAAGCATTCTGATTATAATCGCCGCAGCTATAATCGGTTCCGTTTTCGGACTGGAAGCCGATGTCCATCTGCAGGAAGGAGAATCCGCCAGCGTTATTCAACTAAACAAAGACAAAGGACCGTATCAGTTTGATTTTTCCGTGCGCTGTGACCAATTCGTCGTCGAATTCTACCACACCGGCGCCCCGAAAACCTACCGTTCCGATCTGAGTTTCATCAGAGAGGGCAATGCGGTTCACAAAGGCTCCGTCCTGGTCAATCATCCTCTGCCTTTTGAAGGCTTTCGTTTTTATCAATCCAGTTACGGCATTTCGCCGGAAACTAAAGCCGTTCTGACATACACCGCAGCGGGGAGGAAAAGTACAGACATCATGGTAAAACAGGGAGACGTTTTCCATCTGCCGGCAAAAAAAGCAAGAGCCACCGTTTTGCGTGTGGAAGAAAACATCATGCAATTGGGACCGGCCGTAAAGCTAAGCATCGAAACAGACAAAAAAAATATTCAGTTCTGGGTTTTTCAGCATATCAAAGAAATCGCGGAAGTTAATCCCGGTTTGCTTTCCGAGGTACCCCTGTTTAACCCCGGTCTTTTTAAGCCTCTGGTTTTCTCCCTGAAGACTATCGAAAAGCGCTACTACACCGGCCTGCGCGTCGTGCGCGATCCCGGCGTTCCTTTTGCTTTGACGGGAGGTGTTTTTTTGCTCGTCGGTCTGATAACCATCTATTTCACCGCGCACCAGCGTATTTGGGTACTCGTGGAACAACAACCCCAGAGAGTAAAGATAAGCGTGAACGGTATCAGCAACCGCTACAGCGCCTCGCTGGCGGGCAAATTGAATCGTCTGCATCAACGTATCAGCGGGGAGATAGCGACATGACGGACACGGTTATTTTGAATTACGTAACTTTTATCTATTTTACTTCCTTTGTTTTATATCTGTTCAGGATGATATTCCTAAAAGAATTTTGGGCACGGCTGGCCTCCTTCCTGGCCTGGACAGGTTTTTTTGCGCACACATTTGCCTTGATTTTGAGGTGGAAGGCTTCGTACAATTTTGGTTTTGGACACGCGCCGCTCAGCAATCTATACGAGTCTCTCGTCTTCTTTGCTTGGTCAATCATAATTCTTTATTTGACCGTGGAGTGGCGCATTAAAGACAAAAGCCTCGGCGCCTTCGTCGTTCCCATAACTTTTTTTACCATGGCCTACGCATCCATCGCGCCGGGAATAAATAACCGCATCGAACCGCTTATTCCCGCTCTGCAAAGCAACTGGCTGACCACGCATGTTGTCACCTGCTTCATGGGTTATGCCGCCTTTACCGTCGCCTTCGGCTGCGGCCTTCTTTACCTCTGGAAAAGCGGGAAAGAAGCAAAATATTCTCCGATGTTTGCCGAAAAACTGCCTCCACTGCCAGCGCTGGATCTGCTTATCTATCAAAGCGCGGCACTAGGTTTTGTTTTCCTAGCCATCGGCATCATCACCGGCTCTGTCTGGGCGCATTACGCCTGGGGAGCCTATTGGAGCTGGGATCCTAAGGAAACATGGTCTCTGATTACATGGCTCGTTTACGCCATCATGATACACGCCCGTTACGTCCGCGGCTGGCACGGGAAACGTCTGGCCGTCCTGGCCGTCATCGGTTTTGTTTGTATGCTCTTCACATACTTGGGAGTAAACCTCCTCTCTAGCCTGCACAGCTATCTCTAAAACCAAGACAAGCAAAAAAACGTCTCCGATAAGATCGGTCGTAATTAAATTGTCATCAAATACACACGGGGACTGATCCTGTCGCGGCATATAATCACACATTATTTTTCCTCATTTACGGTGATAGTTTTTCTTTATTGCCCCCCGCCTCTTTTTCACCCCATTTTTGTCAGACAAACACGGACAGGCCACATAAGTAAAATTCCCACATCCAATTCGAACGGACGCTGATACCAGCCTCTTAATAAAGGATGTATTCAGTAATTGCTTTTCAGGGGGTACATGTATTGCATCAGCCATTGTAATACGCCCCACGCTGCGGCGGACAATCAGAACTCGCTCTTCTGACTATACGAATGAAGTTCAATCGTGGGGCGTACCCCTCCCTGAAAAGACAAAATGATTACAACCCGCATCCGGCGAATAAAAAATGCCTGGTGCCCGGATTTTAAAGACATACAAATAATTTTTAAAAGGAGAATAATATGGCTGAAGCAAATGAACAAGATTTTTACGACAAGATATTTCCTGTACCGGAAAGAGTGAGAGAAAAATCCTACATCAAAAGCCGGGAAGAGTACGAAAAACTCTATAAAGAATCCATCGAAAATCCCGACGCGTTCTGGGCGAAGATGGCCACAGAAAGGCTCGCCTGGTTTAAGCCGTTTGACAAGAACAAGGTGTCGAGCTGGTCGTTCGACGCCAAGGACCTGCACGTGAGATGGTTTGAAGGCGGCAAGCTCAATGTCAGCTACAACTGTTTGGATCGTCATCTGGAAACCAAGAAAAACAAAGCGGCAGTAATTTTCGAAGGCAACAACCCCAACGACTGGAAGGTTTACACCTATTTCGACATGTATCGCGAAGTCAACAAATTTGCGAATGTTCTGAAGAGCCTGGGGATCAAGAAAGGCGACCGCGTTTCCATTTACCTACCGATGATCGCCTAAGCTCTGGTCGTCATGCTGGCCTGCGCCCGCATCGGCGCCATCCACTCCCTCGTGTTCGGCGGCTTCTCCGCGGAAGCGTTAAGAGACCGCATCAACGACTGCGAAGCCAAAATCCTGGTCACCTGCGACGGCACCTACCGCGGCGCCAAGGCCGTCCCCCAGAAAGCCAACGCCGACAAGGCGCTGGAACAGAGTCCTTCCGTGAAAACACAGATCGTTGTAAAAAGAACCGGCATGGAAGTTCCCATGAAGGAAGGACGCGACGTCTGGTATGAAGACCTCATGGCCAAAGCGGACCGTTACTGCAAACCGGAAGAAATGGACGCGGAAGATCCGCTGTTCATCCTTTACACCTCCGGTTCGACCGGACAGCCCAAGGGCGTCGTTCACACACAGGCCGGCTACCTGCTGTACGCTTCCATGACGCAGCAGCTGGCGTTTGACGTGCGTGACGAAGACGTCTACTGGTGTACCGCCGATATCGGCTGGGTCACCGGACACAGCTATGTGGTCTATGGGCCGCTCTGCAACGGTTTTACCACCATCGTTTTCGAAGGCGTTCCCAATTATCCGAACTTTGACCGTTTCTGGGCCGTTATCGAAAAATACAACGTCAACAACTTCTACACCGCTCCCACCGCGATCCGTTCGATTGCCAAAGAAGGCGACAAATGGGTCGATATGCATGATCTCTCCTCGCTGCGCGTTCTGGGTTCGGTCGGCGAGCCGCTCAATCCCGAAGCATGGTGGTGGTTCTGGAAAAAGGTCGGCGGCGGCCGCTGCACGATCGCGGATACCTGGTGGCAGACGGAAAACGGCGGTCATATGATTCTGCCTCTGCCCGGCGCGATTGATATCAAACCGGCCAAAGCCATGAAGCCGTTCTTCGGTGTCGTTCCCGCGCTGATGGATGAAAACGGGAAGGAAATTGTAGGCCCCGGTAAAGGTTCCCTTTGCATTAAGAAGGCCTGGCCCGGCATCACCCGCGGTTTGTGGAATGATAAGGATGGCCGGTTTATCGAAAATTACTTCTCCCAATTCCCCGGTTACTACTTCTCCGGTGACGGCGCGGAAAGAGACGCCGACGGCGATTACAAAATCACCGGCCGCGTTGACGACGTTATCAACGTGTCCGGCCACAGAATGGGCACAGCGGAAGTGGAAGCTGCATTGACGTCTCATCCGGATGTTGCGGAATCGGCGGTGGTCGGATTTCCCCATGACATTAAGGGCCAGGGTATTTTTGCCTACGTCACACTGAATAATAATGTGGCCAAGACAGACGAACTCAAGAAAGCTTTGATCGCGCATGTCCGCAAGGAAATCGGGCCAATCGCTACACCCGACGTTATTCAGTGGGCCGACGGTCTTCCTAAAACCAGATCCGGTAAGATTATGCGCCGCGTTCTGAGAAATGTCGCGGCCAAAGAATATGGTAATTTCGGTGATACTTCTACACTTGCTGACCCTGCTGTTGTCGACGACCTTGTCACCAACAGGAAAAAACTTGGTTAGCAAATCTTCGGTGCAGAGACAGCCATAATTTTTTTCTGCACCGGAAAAAACCCCTCCCTAAAATGCCGCTTTCCGTGAAACAGGAAAGCGGCATTCTCTTTATCATCGGCTATTTATATTAAAAATAACAGAATCAATGACGAAGAAGATTTTATTTTGATTGTTCCTTAGGCCTGTATCACGTCAAATCCAGCGTCATCGACACCATGTTCCCATCCCTACCGGCGAAATTGAAATCACAGCGGCGGAAAATACGGATCATCGCATAGTTTTCCCGCAGTGTTTCCGCCCGGATAGTTTTATAACCTTCCCTACGGGCCAGCTCAATGCACTGTTCAGAAAGAGTATAACCCAGAGATTTATTTTGCCAGGGATCGGAAACAATGATGGCGTATTCCACCTCGCCTTCACATAGTTTGTTCTTAATCAGGCGCGCGATACCCAGAAATTTATATTTGTCGCCGTCCTTCATCTCCGCCACGACGGCTATCTCCTCTTCCGGATCAACATTGCAGAAGCGCTGCGCGCGCTCCGGCGTGGCGGAAAAAGGAGACAAAAACCTCAGCCACAGAGATTTTTCCGAGCAACTTTTGACAAAATCCGTCCACAGGCCGACGTCTTTGGGATTTATCAAACGCAGGCGCACCGGCAAATTATCGATGGATAGAGTATCCCTCGTAAGATGGCGGGCGATAGAATCAGCGATGGCGCTCTGACGCCGCAGACCATAATGATACATCTGCGACATAACCTCCGCGGCCATTTCCGCCGTGGAATAAACGGGAAACCCGGACTGTTCCATTCTGACCACATCATTAATCATGAATTCCTTACAGGCAACACAGCACAGGACGGGCTTTCCCTTGTAGTCGATGTTTTTCATCACATCCACGAAAGAGCCCAGAATTTCCCCCTGAAGCACAACGATAAACCCGCTGACGTCGTTTGACTCCACGCCGATTTCAACCAGTGTTTTGACCTGCGTAGGCGTCATGGAAAAAGAACAATCAATGGGATTGCCAGTGCTGGCATAATCCGGCAGCACGTTTTTCAATCGCTGCTGAAGATACGGTTCAAGCACAGCCAGGCGCATGCCGGACAAATACAGCATATCCGTGGCGGCCACACCCAGTGAACCGGTATAGGTAATCACCAAAATCCCGTTTCCTTTCGGAACCGGCTGCTTGGAGAAAGCGCGCGTGAGAGCGAAAAGGTGTTCATTGTCACGGGCGCGGATTACGCCGCTTTGCCGGAAAGCGGCATTGTTGACTTCGTCATTTCCGGCCAGTGACGCGGTATGCGACGATACCGCCTTTTTCCCCGCCTCGGTGCGTCCCGACTTTAAAACAATCACCGGTTTGCGCAACGCCGCCCGGCTTGCCACTTCAACAAATCGTTTGCCGTTGCGAATGTCCTCCATATACATAACAATTACGGAAATACAATCGTCGTCGCTTAAATATTCCAGAATGTCCGTTTCGTTGATGTCCATCTTGTTGCCGATAGTCGCCACAATTCCAAAATCCAGCACGTTGCTCAATCCCGTGAGAATACCGGCGGCGTAAACTCCCGCCTGCGCCACCATGCCGACGTTGCCTTTTTTCAAATCGGACAAAAGGCCGATGGACTGCACCATATTGTGATGCGTGTTGATTACGCCGGAACAGTTCGGTCCCAGAACACGACAGCCATGCCGGCGGATTATTTTTTCAATGCGCGCCTGCGCCACTTTTCCCTCTTCGCCGCTTTCGGCGAATCCCGCCGCTTCGACGACTATGTAGCGCACTCCCTTCGTGCAGCAATTCGCTATAGCCGTTTCGGCTGCTTTGGCCGGCACAATTACCACCGCCACGTCCACCGGTTCTTCGACATCTAGAATAGAACGGTAAGCTTTGATTCACAAAATCGATTCTTTCCCGGGATTAATCGGATAGAGTCGTCCGGGAAATTCATGATGGACAAGATTACGAAACACGTTATAGCCAGCTTGCCTCGCACATCTGAAGCACCGATCACGGCAATGCTTTTTGGATAAAAAAAGTCACGCAAACTTTCGCGACCTGTTGGTGTGATTTGATCGGGCGGCACAGGCTCGCTAACGAACATGCGCGCGTCCACCGTCACATAACCATCCGGATATAAAAACAACGGGTTGAGGTCCAGTTCGGCTATTTCGGGATTTTCGATAACGAGACGAGAAATCCTCAAAAGCAGCGCGCTTAGGGACTCCAGATCTACGGCCTTGCCACGGTAACCTTTCAAAATAGCCGCGCCGCGGATTTCCTCAATCATCTCGAAAGCGTCTTTTTCACTAATCGGCAGAATACGAAAAGAAACATCTCTTAACACTTCCACAAAAACGCCGCCCAATCCGAACATGATAATCGGGCCGAAACACGGATCACGCGCCACACCGATAATCGCCTCGATGCCCGGTTTGGCCATGACTTGCACGGATACACCTTCAATATGCTGGTATTTGAAGGTTTCCATGATTTCAGCGTAGGCCTGGCGTACCTCATCCGAAGCGGCCAGGTTGAGTTTTACTCCGCCCGCATCTGTCTTGTGGACGACATCGGGGGAAACGATTTTCAGCGCAACCGGATAACCAATCTTCGCGCTCATCGTCAAGGCCTCATTCTCAGAACGAGCTACCAAAAATCCGGTTGTTTTGATGCCGATGCCTTCTAGGATTTCTTTGCTTTCGTGCTCCATGAGATAGCTGCGGTTTTCCCGCAGCGCCTGTCGGGTTATTTCCGCCAATTCATCTCTGAGAATATTTTCACGCGCGAAAAATACCTTGCCGGAGTGGTCATCCGACAAACCTTCGCCTGATACTGATAATAACTGATTCATGCCTTCTTTCCTTTACTGAGCGTTCTTTTGCGCTGTCTATTTTTAACGTATTTTTTACTGATTAGCTTATTGACACGGGCAAAGAAAAGGCGCTATCGGTCTGCTACTGAATTTTTTGTCAGAGTCCTCCTGCAAATTTTGACGGACTTTGTCTGACAAAAAAATCGCGGCTTCTATTGGATGAGATTGTTGTGGACAGCGTACAGCGTGAGTTCGGCGTTTTTCCTCATACCCATTTTATCCAGAACGCGCGTACGGTAAGTGCTGATTGTCTTTACGCTCAAATATAATTCTTCCGCGATATCGGAAACGGATCTACCCTGCGCCAGCATCAGCATTACCTGATATTCACGGTTGGACAAACGCTCATGGGGAAGCCTTTGGGGGTCAACTTCCAGCTCGCCCGCCAGCTTTTCCGCCAGTGATGTCGTCACATATTTCTTGCCTCCCGCCACCTTACGAATTGCGCCGATGAGCTCCTGCGGCGCACTAGCCTTGGTAAGATAACCGGAAGCACCGGCGCGCAAAGCGCGCACCGCGTACTGTTCTTCAGGGTGCATGCTTAAAATCAGCACGGCCAGTTTCGGCTTCTGAGCCTTTATTTCTTCCAGAATCTCCAGCCCGCTGCGCCCCGGCATGGAAATATCCAAAAGCACGACATCATACTCGTATTTCATCACTTTATCGATTGTTTCTGTGCCATTCTGGGCTTCGTCTTTCACCAGCATGTCCCGAACATCAGCCAGAATCTGTTTTACACCCTGACGCACCACCGCATGATCATCTGCAACCAAAATGCGAATCATTAAATTTATTCTCCTTTACGCAAGGGGATCAATAATTTTACCATTGTGCCCGAAGGCTTTATGTTGCGCACGTGAACCGTGCCGCCCCACAAGTGGGCGCGCTCGCGCATGCCGATCATGCCGAAGGACCGCGGATCGTCAATCTGCTGCGGCTTGATACCGACGCCATTGTCCTTCACTTCCAAACACAGTTCCTTCTCATTTTCCGAAAGCGTCACTTCGCATTGCGTCGCTTGCGAGTGACGCGCGATGTTCGTTAGTGTTTCCTGAAAAATACGGAAAACGGCCGTGGCCAAATCCTTGTCAATAACTCCGCCGGCAAAGCGAATATCCGCCTGACAATTAATGCCGGAACGCTTTTGAAAATCTTCCGCCTGCCATTCGATGGCCGCTGTCAATCCCAAATCATCCAGAAGACTGGGGCGAAGTTCCGTGGTGATTTTATGTACGCTCTCAATAGTTTCTTTTACCAACCGCGACATGCTTCGCGCCTTTTCCCTAACAGTGGGCGAATCATCCGGCAGCCGCCCGATAAGCCATGAAAGATCCATCTGCAGCGCGGTTAGTGACTGCCCCAGCTCGTCATGAATCTTGCGCGCAATGCGCGTACTTTCCTTTTCCCGCACCGACTGGAGATGCACGGAAAGGTTGCGCAGCTCCTGACGTGAACGCTCCAGTTCTTCCTGCGCCTTTTTCTGTTCCGTGATATCTTCAAAAGTGAGCACAATGCGTTTTTCGCGCAATTTTTCACCAATACGGGAAGCTTTCATCCGGCAGAGAATTTCGCTTCCGTCTTTCCGGCGACAGGGAAATTCCGTTTCATATGTGCGTTGCTGCACAAGAGCGGAATAAAACCGCCGGCCGATTTCATCCGCTTCTTCTTCATTGCGGTAAAATATAGTGATGCTTCTGCCGATGAGTTCTTCGCGATGCCAGCCGAAAACGATTTTAACCGCGGAATTGGCAAAGTTAATACGGCGTTCGTGCAGACCGACAACCGCCTGCGGAATCGCATCCAGAATAGACGACTCAAGCGCTTCCAGCTCTTCCAGCCGGTGGCTGGCCTCCTTGCGTTCGGTGATGTCCATTAAATTTCCCAAAATCGCCGGTCTCCCCTGATAAGTAATGGACATTACCGTCTCCATGATCCATTTGATGCGCCCATCCTTCGTAACGATGCGAAATTCATATGGAGAAAAGCGCTGCTCTTTGAGCATCATCACCGCGTTTTTGCGCGTTTTGCGGCGGTCTTCCGGCAAAATCAACGACGAGGGGTCCATCCGGAGGATTTCGTCTTCTTCATAACCGGCATAATCGCGCAAGTGGGAATTGACGAAGCGGAATTTTTTGTCCTGCATTATGTAAAAACCTACCTGTGAGCTCTGAGCCAAAATTCTATAGAGGTTCTCTTCCGGTGTGTTCGGCGCGGCGGGCAGGTTGCTTTGAGTCAGCTGCCGGATAATTTCAAGCAGTTCCTTTTTAGTTTTTTTCCCCAGATTCACCGCAGTGATCCTCATTATTGCCATAAATATTGGTTATTTAATCACAAATAACAAAAAAAATAAACCCTGCTAATCACTGACAATCAGCAAAATAGATCCGCATTTATTACACGTCCTCAAGCGGGTTGTGACCTGATTCAGGTATTTTATTTCAATCGCCCACTGCCCGCCGCAGATGCGGGGAATATCCTGCAAAAAAAGCGACGTAAATCTGCAATCTTCAAAATTATATTTGAACAAACTAAATTTCAGCACCGGAACATTTTCGATATTCAGATAATCGAGAAAATTGAGTAAATTTGGTCTAGAAAGAAACTGCGACCCAAATTTTAGGTGCTGGTTTTCAGGAAAAATCCAATTCTATCTCTCCCGAACAATAACCGGTGAGTTGCATCAGGCATTTATCAACTTTGGGCGTCATCTCGTATCTAACGCCGAGACACTCCAACCAGCATTCGATTCGATACATAACACCGCATTCATACTGATCAATTGCGCCCATTCTTTTTATTCCCTTATAGGCAAAACACTGCCCCGGTTCAAATTCCCAACGCATCACGTTTTCCCGCGGAAAACTGACGCTGCCTTTCATAAACGGCGGTATAAACAAAGTTCTGGCCGCAGCGAAATAATGTTCAAACTCCAGAAAGTTCTCAACCTTTTCTTTTTCAAAGCCTATGGTTTTTTTCGTGCGGCCAACCTCAAAAGGCGCCAACCCCCTGATTGCCGCCTTGTTAAGCTTATTGGCCCGCTCGATACCGAAATTGTTCAAACAAACAAAAAACCACATGCCGTCATGTGTCATCCAGCATCTGTTTTCCAGCTCAATCAATTCCTGTCTAGTAAGCCCGGCAATCGATTTCATTAGATTTTCACCCGTGTCAAATTACATCTGAGAAAAATATTTTTTTCGATTATAAAAAGGTAACCCTGCCAAGTCAAGACAATTGAAATTAATCAAATCACCATTCTGGAGACGACTAACAATAATCGACTCTCCGATTGATTAAATTCAATAAATATGCGATAAAACATGCAGTTGATTTGTTGTAACTACACAAAAACGCTATTCGACAAGCAGCACGGGCATCAACCTGTAAGGAAGGAATTTGCTTGCAAAAACATTCTTTGGAGGCAAGTGGGGTTATGCCTATCGCCAAAAAAACCATCCGCAAAAAGTCAGGGGAAAAAACCCGGGCACTTAAAAAAAACCGATCACCAACAGCCGAAACATAAATGCACTGCAAAACGGGGGAAAAAAATATCGTTCCCTGTTCGATAATTCAAATGATGCAATTTTCTTAACACAACCGGACGGCTCTATTCTCGACGCCAATCCGGCGGCCTGCAAAATGTTCGGCTATTCCCTCAAGAAAATTAAGAAAATCGGGCGCAACGGTTTGGTGGATATAACGGATCCTCGTCTTGAGACCGCTTTAAAAAAACGGGAGGTCGCGGGTAAAGAAACAGCCGAAATCACGATGATTCGCGCCAATGGAGAAAAATTTCCTGCGGAAGTCTCGTCAGTAATTTTTATTGATCAGGACAATCAAAAGAAAACCAGTATGATTATCCGTGACATCACCGAGCGCCGCCAGACAGAAAAAGCCTTACGCGAACAGGACATCCTTTTCAAAAAACTATGCTCTCATGTTCCTGGAGTGATTTATCAGTTCATGAGAAAACCTGACGGAACATATTGTCTGCCTTTCACCTCAGAAAACATAAAAGATGTGTTCGGCTTTTCATCTCAGGATGTAAGCGATGATTTCTCTCTTATAACCAGATTTATACTGCCCGAAGATTTGAATAAATTCATCAGTTCTATCGAACTTTCCGCAAAACACATGACTGCGTGGAAATGCGAATACCGGGTGCAGCTTCCCGGCCAACCGATTAAGTGGATGCTCGGTCAATCAACACCAGAAAAATTGGCTGACGGCGGCATCATCTGGCATGGATTCAATACAGACGTCACGGAACAAAAGCTGCTGGAGGAAACGCTCAGGGAAAGCGAAAAAAAATACAAATTTCTCATTGAAAACATGCGTGACATCTTGTGGACCATGGATTTGGACCTGCGAACCCTTTATGTCACACCCTCTATAGAAATTGTGCTAGGATTCAGCCCGGAAGAACGTCTCCGGCAAAGTATTCACGAACAATTGACGCCGGGTTCCCTGTCAATAGCAAGGGAGTTATTGACCAAAGAATTGGATTTGGAAAGGCAGAATAATAGTATTCCCGAGAGAAAGGTAATTCTTGAATTAGAATTTTATCATAAAAACGGTTCAACCCGCTGGCTGGAGACAATCATCAGCGGAATCAGGGATAAACAGGGTACCTTGATCGGGCTTTATGGAGTGTCCCGGGATATTACCAGGCGCAAGAAAATGCAAGAGGCGTTACGGGAAAGCGAACAACGCTTTAGCTCCATTATCGCGACAAGTCAGGAATGGATCTGGTCTTTGGATATTGAAGGCTTCCATACCTTCAGCAATCCCGCCGTGGAGAAAATTCTGGGATATACTGCGGATGAAATTGTGGGTCACAAATGGCAACACCTCATCCACAATGATGATAGGCCAAAGGCGGAAAAAACTTTGGCTCAGTCCATTAAAAATAAGAAAGGCTGGACAAATTTGCTTTTGCGCTGGCGGCACAAGGAGGGAACCTATCGCTATCTGGAAAGCAACGCCGTACCAACTTTAGACAACAACGGCACGCTCACAGGTTTACAGGGCGCTGACCGCGATATTACCAAACGCGTACGTGCGGAGAACGCGCTGAAAGAAAGTGAAAGCAAATATCGTGAGCTCAGTATTATTGATGGTCTTACCCAACTTTACAATTTCCGCCATTATTACCGCGCAATCAGGATGGAAATAAATCGCGCAATCCGCTACCAACAGCCACTAACCATTCTGTTCATTGACCTGGATAATTTCAAACAATATAACGATGCTCACGGCCATCTCGAGGGAGATAAAATCCTGTCACATCTCGGCAACACAATAAAAAAGCATATGCGGCAAGCTGATTCCGCATATCGTTACGGCGGAGAAGAATTTATCCTCGTTCTGCCCATGACCAACAGCACTAACGGTGCCGTGGTCGCGGAAAGAATCAGAGCTGAATTCAAGAAAGAAAATTTCTCTCCGGTTCCCGGCAAAATAATTCATATGACCATAAGCGTGGGAATTGCTCAGCACAGGCCGGGTGAAGACATAAAAACTTTTACCAATCGTGCCGACCAACTGATGTACCGGGCAAAACAGAATGGTAAAGACAGGTCTTGTTCTGACGCGGAGA
>Ga0116145_1001669_pt1 | contig 21678 bp, 12 predicted proteins | sample AD_JPNHG1_MetaG_FD_89747 | JGI IMG/M metagenome (GOLD analysis project Ga0116145, IMG submission 89747) | Active sludge microbial communities of municipal wastewater-treating anaerobic digesters from Japan - AD_JPNHG1_MetaG | ecosystem: Engineered > Bioreactor > Anaerobic > Digestate | place... | reverse complement strand
TCCGACTACGACCGCGAGAAGCTGCAGGAGCGGCTTGCCAAGCTGGCGGGCGGTGTTGCGGTGATCAAGGTCGGAGCGGCCACCGAGCCCGAGATGAAGGAGAAGAAGGCCAGGGTCGAAGACGCACTGCACTCCACCCGGGCGGCGGTGGAGGAAGGCTTTGTCGCCGGCGGCGGTGTGGCGCTGCTGCGCTGCATCAAGAAGCTCGACTCCCTCGATCTGCCGGGCGACCAGAAGTACGGCGTGAAGATCGTGCAGAAGGCCATGGAAGAACCGATCCGTCAGATCGCCGAGAACGCAGGCCTCGAAGGCGGCATCGTGGTGGAGAAGGTGAAGGACATGAGCGGCAACAAAGGCTTCAACGCCGCCACGGAGGAGTACGAGGATCTGGTAAAGGCCGGTATCGTCGATCCGACCAAGGTCGTCCGCTCCGCACTGCAGAACGCGGCGTCCGTATCCGGCCTCTTGCTGACCACCGAGGTCATGATCGCCGAGATTCCCGAGGACAAGCCCGCACCAGGAGGCATGCCCGGAGGAATGGGCGGCATGGGGGGCATGGAAGGAATGATGTAAGAGCGGCGATCAACAGCCGGTCGAAACAAAAAAGGCCCCTTTTTGAGGGGCCTTTTTTTTGAGAGTGTCACCGACGCCCCTTATATCGAAACCCGTCGGATGATCTTCTTTAGAACACGGCTGAAGACATCGATCTCTTCCCGGGAGAGCCCTTCCTTGAGCGTGTCGTTGAGCTTCTTGGTCACTCCAAGACATATCCGGGCGGCATTCCTGCCGGACTCGGTGAGAAAAACGCCGATCGAGCTGCGATCCGATGAGACGGCGCGGCGTGCTACGAGCCCTTTGTCCTCCAGCCGGTCGATCAGCCCGGTGGCGGCCGACTCGTCGAGCGCCAGGGCGCGGGTCAGATCGCCTGTCGGGCATCCGTCGTTGGTCAGGAGGTAATAGAGCGCTCTCGCCTGTGCCGCAGTTATGCCGGCGGCATCGATGAGGGACTGATCGAGCCTGGCGAACAGCCGGCTTCTCGCCTGGCCGATGAGAAAGATGAATCGTTCGTCCGTCTTCATGTATCACCCCGGAACGATATGATTATTCACGAGTATAATCGTCAAGCGCCCCTCTGTCCACCTCTGATCTCTGTGTTCTCCCCCGGCCGGGCTCGAGGATATTCGCCGCCCCATAGAGATGGAGAACATGCCTGCCGTGGTTACGATTAATATTGAGAGAGAGAATCCAACGCATGACTGATGATAATAGAACCGGCGCGCAGAATGCTTCTCGGCCCCGCCCCTGGCACGCCATGACGATCGAAGAGACGCTCACCGCCCTTCACACCCGCGAGCAGGGCCTGAGCAGTGACGAGACCGGCGAGAGGCTTGAGCAGCACGGCCCCAACGAGCTTCCCCGGAATCAGGGGCCTGGGCGCCTGAAGCGCTTCCTCAACCAGTTCAGGAACGTTCTCATCTTTATCCTGCTCATCGCCGCGCTGTTCACCGCCTTTCTCGGCGAGTGGACGGATACAGCGGTCATCCTGGCCGTGGTCATTATCAACGCGGTCGTCGGCTTTGTCCAGGAGGGAAAGGCCGAGAAGGCGCTGGAATCCATACGCGCGATGCTATCCGTGAGCACCGTGGTGCGGCGTGACGGGCATGAGAGCGAGATAAACGTGAATGAGCTGGTTCCCGGCGACGTAGTGCTCCTGAAGTCAGGCGACCGTGTTCCTGCCGACTTGAGGGTCCTGAAATCGCGGAACGCCCAGGTCGAGGAGGCGGCACTGACCGGGGAATCCCAACCAGTGAACAAGCAGACAGCCCCTGTGGAGAAAGACGCCTCGCTGGGCGATCGGAAGAGCATGGCGTATTCCGGCACCATGCTCGCAAGCGGCCGGCTTACCGGTGTGGTTGTGGCTACGGGGAAAAAGACCGAGATCGGTCGGATCAGCGAGCTGGTTTCCGGAGTCGAAAACCTCGGCACACCGCTTCTGAGGAAGATCGACCGCTTCAGCCGTCGCCTTTCCATAGTCATCGTGCTGCTCAGTGCAGGCGTCTTCGTATTGGGCTATTTCCTCCTCGGTCTGCCGGCACAGGACTTGTTCATGGTGGTGGTGGGGCTTGCCGTGGCGGCCATCCCCGAGGGGCTGCCCGCCATCATGACCATCACCCTGGCCCTGGGCGTGCAGCGTATGGCGAAGCGCAACGCCATCGTCCGAAAGCTTCCCTCCGTTGAGACCCTCGGATCGGTGACCGTGATCTGCTCGGACAAGACAGGAACTCTGACGCGCAACGAGATGACTGTGTCCAAAGTGGCTGCTGCGGGCAATGTCTATTCGGTGAGCGGTACCGGCTACCGGCCTGAAGGAGAAATCACGCTCGACGGCAAAGCCGTGTCAATCGACGATCACCCCTGGCTGGTCGAGCTGGCCCGGGCGGTACTTCTGGCCAGCGAATCACGCCTTGTCGAAAAAGACGGTGTCTGGGTGATCGAGGGAACGCCCACCGAGGGGAGTGTGGCGGTATTTGCGTATAAGGCGGGGCTCACGCGGGAGAATGAGCTGAATGCCCGCCCCAGACAGGATGCCATCCCCTTCGAGTCGGAACGGCGCTTCATGGCGAGCCTGCACAGGGAGCCGGACACCGGGTCGGTCGTGTACGTGAAAGGTGCGCCCGAGAAGCTGCTGGAAATGTGCTCGCGCCAGCGGTCTCAGCAAGGAGAGGAAGATCTGGACAGACCACACTGGGTCAGGCTCGAAGAAGAGCTCGCCGATACGGGTCATCGGGTGCTTGCGATCGCGTCCAGGCGCCTGGATGAATCCGTGTCGATCGAGGATGCGGATCTCGAAGGGCTCACCCTGCTCGGCCTGGCGGGTATCATCGATCCGCCGCGCGACGAGGCGGTCAGAGCGGTGCGCGTATGCCGCGACGCCGGCATCCGGGTCAAGATGATCACCGGAGACCACGTGCTCACCGCACGGAGCATCAGTGCGTCCATGGGGATCGGAGACGGAAGGCATGCGGTTTCGGGCAGGGATCTGGATCGGGCCCGAGGCCGTGAGCTCTATCGCATCGTGGAAGAAAACGATGTGTTCGCCAGATCGAGCCCGGAGCACAAGCTTCGCATCATGGAGTCGCTTCAGTCCGGAGGGCATGTGGTGGCCATGACAGGAGACGGGGTGAACGACGCCCCTGCCCTGAAACGAGCCGACGTAGGCGTTGCCATGGGCGTCAAGGGAACCGAGGCTGCCAAGGAGGCTTCCGACATGGTTCTCGCGGACGACAACTTCGCCACTATCGAGCACGCGGTAGAGGAAGGCAGAACCATCTACGACAACCTGGTCAAGACCATCCTGTTCATCCTTCCCACCAACGGTGCTGAATCGCTCGTCATCATAGGCGCGCTTGTTCTCTTCTCTGTCCTGCCGATCACTCCCGTCCAGATCCTGTGGGTCAACATGATCACTACCGTGACGCTGGCGCTCGCGCTCGCCTTCGAGCCGTCCGAGGAGAACATCATGCAGCGCCAGCCGAGATCACCCGACGAGCCCATCGTTTCCCGGTATCTGCTCTGGCGGATTCTCTTCGTATCCATACTTATCGCAGCCGAGGTCATCGTGCTCTTCAATCACAGGCTCTCAGCATGGGAGGACATCGAGGCTGCCAGGACCGTTGCAGTCAACATTCTGGTGGCCGGCGAGATGTTTTACCTCTTCAACACCCGTTTTCTCGAAAGCTCTTCGTTGAGTGCGAAAAGTTTTCGGGGAAACAGCAAGGCTTTCCTTGCCGTAGCCGTGCTCATACTTTTCCAGATCGGGTTCACCTATCTCGAAACCGCGAACAGGCTGCTCGGCACGAAACCGCTCCCTGCCGCCGAGTGGGGCTGGATTCTCGGAGCGGGCCTCGGCGTGTTTCTCCTGGTCGAGCTGGAAAAGACGCTCGTCAAACGCCTGAGCAAAGGCCGGGACGGGAGCTGAAGTCTCGCATGAGACAGGCCGTGTTTTTCCTGTGAGATCAGAAGGGCTTGATGATCAATATCATGTGGCGACGGGATCATATCCGTGATATGTTGAACACCATCATCCCCCGTATCACCGGGGCTGTAAGCACGTACAATGATTTGCCTGCCTTCGTACAGGCAGGCATAATGCTGGAGGAGCCAATGAAAGACGGGTACTGGCTGGTGGGATTTCAGTATGAGCTGTCGGGCCATCTCTACAGCCTCGGGCGCATTCCCCGGTGCAAGTCCGCCATGCTCAAGCATCTCAAAGAAGGCGACAGGGTCCTGGTAGCCGGCGTCGGACACGGGACCGAGGCGATCGAGGCGAGCAGGCTCGGCGCCGATGTCACGGCCGTGGACCTTTCCGAGACCATGCTGAAGCATTTCCGGAAGCGCATAACGAAAGAGAAGCCCCCGAAAGAGATACGCATCATACACGACGATATTTTCAATGTCCGGGATACCGGGCAATACGACATGGTGATCTCCAACTTCTTCCTGAACGTCTTTTCCGAAACCCGGGTCCGTGAGGTGGCGAATCACCTGGGCACCCTGGTGCGGCCGGGCGGCTATCTGGTGGTCGGCGAATTCGTCCTTCCCGAGCAGGGGTGGCGCGGGATCGTCCAGAAAATCAACTGGTATATCGCCATATCCATCTACAGCTCCACCACCGAGGCGGTATTCCACCCCGTGTGGGATTACCCCGGCCTGGTGAAGGGTGCGGGATGCACAATCGAGGACATCAAGTACTTCGATATCCTGGGCGTGAACCTGTACTGGTCGATCCTGGGGAGAAAGATCGGCTGAAAGAAAATCCCGAGGGGGCCGGATCTCCCGTGCTGACAATCGAAGGACGTTGTCAGCGCGGGAGGGCCCCCATATTGATTTTATTCCGTACCTGCCGGCTGTTCGGCTTCGGCGGGAGAATCGCCCCCTTCAGGCAGCGGTTGCCCTACTTCCGGCCGCGCATTCTCGAAGTATTCCTCGTTGATCGTGATGGGGTAATTCTTCTTCACTTCTTCGATGAGAGCGCTCACCGCCTCTTCGCTCTTCTCGCTGCGGAGCTGGCGTTCTATGATATCCCTTGCATCTTTCAGCTCGATCTGCTTTGCAGGCTCAACATCATCGCACATGATGATGTGGTAGCCGAAATCCGTCTTCACCACCCCGCTCATTTCACCTTTCTTCAGGGCGAACGCGGCGTTCTCGAACTCGGGGACCATCATTCCCTTTGTCGCCCATCCGAGATCGCCTCCCTGCTGCGAAGAAGGGCACTTGGATTTCTCTTTTGCGAGCTCCGAGAAGTCCGCTCCCTTTTTCAGCTGGGCAAGAACCGTCTGCGCATCTCCCTCATTATCCACGAGAATGTGCCGCAGCTTCACCTTCGGCCCTTCGGTGAATTTATCCCTGTTGCTGTCGTAGTATCCGGAGATGTCCTGGTCGCTGATGCTGATATTCTCGACAGCCGACTCCGCAAGCCCTCTGGCGAGCATCTGATCTCCCATGAAGTCGATCTTCCGTTTGACATCCGGGTCCTTGTCGATTCCCTGCTTTTTCGCTTCGAGGGAGAGCATCTTGATCTCGGCCAGGCTGTTCACAAACTCCTTTTTCCCTTCGGACGAGGAGTACTGGACGCGGGCCTGTTCCGGGATCTCCTGGAGAAGTGCATCGATGTCCGTATCCGTGATCTTCTCGTCACCAACCATGGCCACGATATGTGGATCACTCAGATCCGCCTTGCCAGCGGATGAAGCACTCTTCTCGGTCGAGCAGCCCACCATGGCCGCCATCAGTATCATTGCCGTCACGATCATTTTTTTCACATGAGTCTCCTTTATAAATACCTTTCAGTGGTGTCTCTCTGTATCACAACCACACAGCTTCAGGAAAAGGAAAAAACTTGGGCAACGAGGGCATGAATCTCTTTGGATTATGGAAAGTCTATAGTTTGTAGTTATCATATTTTCAGTCCGTGAAAGCAGGCCGGACAGGTACTCCTGAAAATGACAGACCGCCCCTACCGACATATCGCCAAGGGCTCTCCCGGAAAAAGCGAAGAGCGCCTGAACCTCATCCTGGAAGCCGGGGAATACGGCATCTGGGAGCTGGATACGAAAACCGGCTCCATCTGGAAATCGCCGCGCCACGACCTCATATTCGGGTACACAAAGCCGCTCCCCCGCTGGACGTATCGAATGCTGCTCGACCATGTGATACCTGACGACAGAAATGAGGCCGAGGAGAATTTCCGAACCGCACTCTCTGCGCGTGCGGTGATCGATTTCGAGTGCCGGATCAAAGACGCGGACGGCAACGTCCGATGGATCTGGATACAGGGCAAGCCCCGGCTGGATGCCCGGGGCCAGGTTACGCACGTAACGGGGATCGTCAAGGATATCACTGAAAGAAAGCGGATGGAAGACGCCCTGAAGAAAAGCGAGGCCCTGCTCAGACAGACACAGGAAATCTCGATGACAGGCGGATGGGAAATGGACATGGCGACCGGCAAAACGACCTGGACCGATGAGACTTATCGGATCTATGGAGTTTCGAAGGACTATGATGATGACGATATCGATTCGAACATCTCGTTTTACGCCCCCGAGCATCGACCGGTGATCAGACAGGCCTTGGAAAGAGCGGTCGAAAAGGGTGATCCGTATGACCTGGAGCTGAAATTCACGAATGCCCGCGGCGAAGAGCGCTGGGTCAGGACCATCGCAAGGCCGGTGCTCAGAGACGGCCGTGTGGAGAAGATCACCGGCAACTTGATGGACGTCACCGAGCGCAAGCAAACCGAGCTGAAACTTCTGGAGAGTCGCCAGCTGATTCAGGGGCTCATCGAGAGTACGACCGCGGTGGTGTATTTCAAAGATACCGAAGGCCGCATAACCTTCCTGAACAGCCGGGCGCAGCAATCGTCCCAGATCCCGATTGAGGAGATACTGGGCCGGAAGGTATCGGATATCTGGCCGCCCGAGATATCCTGCCCCATGGAGGCGAACGACCGCCAGGTGCTCGCAAGCGGACAACCCCTGGAGACCGAGGAGATAATCCGGCTTCCGGACGGCGATCACTGGTTCCTCACCTCCAAGTTCCCCATCCGGGATGCTGCGGAGAACATTATCGGCATCGGCGGCATGTCCACTGACATCACGGACCGCAAGCACGCCGAGCATAAGCTGCGCGAGAGCGAGGAGCGATTCCGAATCATGGCGGACAGCTCCCCCCTCATTATCTGGATGATGGACCCCAGCGGAGGGATAGTGTTCATCAACCGCACCTTCCGAGAGTTTTTCGGAGTCAGTCTGAAGGATGTGTCCGGGCTCAACTGGCTGCCTCTGGTGCACCCGGACGACGCAGATGCGTACATCGGAGTTTTCAAAACCGCCGTGGAAGGGAAAAAGCCTTTTCATGCGCAAGCCCGCCTCCGATCCTCGAGCGGAAGCTGGCGGTGGGTCGAATCCTTCGGCGCCCCGTGGTTCTCTCCCGAAGGGGAGTTCCTGGGGTATGTGGGAAACAGCATAGACATCACCGAACGCATACAGGCCGAAGAAGATCTGAACCGCTACCGGAGACATCTCGAAGACCTGGTCAGGGAGAGGACCTCAAAGCTCGAAGCGAGCAGCGCGAAGCTCAAGGGTGAGATCGCCGAGCGGAAGCGGATCGAAAAGGCGATCCGCTCATCCGAGGAGCAGTACCGTATGCTGGTGGAAAACGCCAACGAGGGAATCATTATCGCGCAGAACGGCCGGTTCCAGTTCGTGAACCCCAAGTTTGCGGAAATGCTCGGCTACTCTCAAGAAGAGCTGATATCGAGGCCGTTCGTCGATTTCATCCATCCCGACGACAGGCAGATGGTCACAGAGAGGCACCGCAGAAGAATGGGCGGCGAATCGGAGCCCATTCTATATCCTTTCAGGGTCCTGAACAGGAAGGGAGAAACTAGGTGGATCGAGATCAACGCCGTCAAGATCTCCTGGAAGGGCAAACCCGCAACACTGAATTTCCTGACAGACATCACCGAGAGGGTGAGGATGGAGGAAGACAAGAAGAGCATGGAAGCCCAGTTCGCCCAGACCCAGAAGATAGAGGCTCTGGGCACGTTTGCCGGCGGGATCGCCCATGATCTGAACAACATCCTCTACCCCATCATCATCAACATCGAGATGCTCCTGTCCGATTCGGAAAAGGGCTCCGACCAGCACGAGGCCCTGTCGCAGATCCTGAGCGCGGCGTACCGTCAGAGAGATCTGGTGAAACAGATCCTCGCCTTCAGCCGGAAAAGCGAAGGGAAGCTGAGCCCGGTCAGGATCGTTCCTCTGCTGAACGAGACACTGTCTCTGCTGCGGGCCTCCCTGCCGAGCACCATCCAGGTGCAGTCTCACATCGACGAAGGATCGTACACGGTCCTGGGCGATCCGACGCAGATTCAGCAGATCATCATGAACCTCTTCAGAAACGCCGCGGATTCGTTGGAGGCGCACAAGGGTGTCATCGAGGTGAACCTCACGAACGCCCGCATCGAGCCTGTCCGCGCCCACCAGGACCTGAAGCCCGGGGAATATCTCAAGCTCACCATACAGGATTCCGGCCGGGGAATCACCGCCGACATCATGGACCGGATATTCGAGCCGTTCTTCACTACCAAGGAGGTGGGCAAGGGCCTCGGGATGGGTCTGCCGGTGGCGCACGGGATCGCGAAAAAACTCGGCGGCGTGATCGCCGTGGAGAGCGTTCCCGGCAAAGGCTCCATCTTTACCGTATTTCTGCCCGTCCTGGCCGAGCAGCCCGGAGAGCTGGGGCCTGCTGACGATCAGCGCTTAGCGTGCGGGGAAGCATCTCCGATTCTCCTGGTCGATGACGAGAAGATCATCCTTTCCAGCATGCAGCGGGCGCTCGAGCGCTCGGGATATGCCGTGGTATCGGTGCAGAGCGGCCGGGAAGCCCTGGATATCTTTGCGGAGAACCCTCAGAGATTCTGCCTCGTCATCACCGATCTGTCCATGCCGGGCGTCGACGGCCGCGAGCTCGTCAAAAGGCTCATCGACATCCGCCCCGACATACCGGTAATTCTGAGCACCGGGTATGGTGACAGCATCACCGAGCAGGAGGCAAAGTCGCTGGGCATTCGGGAAATGCTCATGAAGCCGCCAAACACCCATGAGCTCAAGGCGGCCATTCACCGGGTGCTCCAGGGCTGATCTGTCTTCCGCCTGCAGGAGTCCAGTGATGATTTGCGCCCCTCCCGGCGCTTCAGGCATTCCCTCTGTGTCGGATCGGCCGGTTGCGCGGCACTGACCATGTGCTTATAATATTGGAGGACAATGCATGAAGATATCAGGTAAAATCATCCCCATGAATTTCGTGACCCGTGCGGCCCTGGGAGCCTTCGCCTGTGCATTCAACCTCTCCAGGCTCTCCCGCAGCTGCCTGAAAAACGCCGACGGTTGGGTCAATTTCTCAGTCGGCATCCGCACACAAAGCGGCACCGTCGCCCAAACCCTGATCTTCAACAACGGAAGGGTTCGGGTTTCTCCCGGTGTGGGCGCCGGCGCGGATGTGGTCCTGAACATCTCGGATGAAGCCGCTTTGAGAGATCTCGCCTCCGCGCCTCCAGGCGAAGTGCTCAACATGATGCTCAGAAACAGGCTCACCATCAATGGCAACATATCTTACCTGCAGCTGCTGAATTACTGCGTTTCGCTGCTTGTGCGCAGGCCGAAGCGGGAAAAAAGGGAAAGGGCATCGGGGAAAGCGGCATGGGGCTCAAAGGCGGGATCCCGCATTCCGAATGCCCCCTGCATCGCAGATGACCTTCACGATATCGGCGGGTCATTCTCGGCCGGGAGCCTGAGTCTCAGGCGGATGGAACACCTGAAGGCGGACAACAGTGAAGACAGGAATGTGGAGTATCTCGACGACCCCTATCTCTCAAAGCTCGATCTCGAGGATTTCCCGCGCATGAAACTCCTGCTGCACAGACGCCGCGCAGCAAGACCGGAGCTGTGCGCCGAGCGCCCGAAGCTGCTGACCGACTGGTACCGGAAAAACGGCTTCGAGGAATCCGCCCCCGGCAGGCCGTGGCAGCCTGTTCTCCGGCAGGGCCTGGCGTTCGAGCACCTGATGAGATGCAAGAAGCCAGTTATCGCCGATGCACAGCTCCTTGCCGGCACCACGACGGCAAATCCGGTGTGCGGGGTGATCGTATATCCGGACGCCCAGGCCGTCTCGGTCTGGGGAGAGCTGCACTCCATGGGGGAAAGGCTCCTCAACCCCTATGACATAAGCGAAGAGACCGTGAGGGTGCTCAATGATGTCTTTCCCTTCTGGCTGAACCGGTCTTTTCATCAGTGGGTCAACAAGGAGTTCAACCGCCCTCTGTCCCTGCGGATCAACGAGCGGTTCGTCGCCGTCGTCTGCTCCAAGGCCGTATGCGTCTCCCACACAGTGCCAGGCCTGAAGAATATGCTCGAGAAAGGCACCTCCGGTCTGATCGGCCATATCAAGCACCGGCTCGACGACTGCTCCCTCGATGATGAGGGCCGCGCCGCTCTGGAAGGCATGATCCACAGCCTCAAGGGGCTCGAGGCGTATGCAGGCAATCTGGCTTCCGAAGCACGGCTTCAGGCCGAGAAAACGACGGACCCCGCCCGCAGAAAGGAGCTGCTCCATATGGCAGACGTGTCCGAGCGCGTCCCCCGCATGCCGGCGGAGACACTGGATGAGGCTGTGCAGAGCATATGGACGACATGGATCGGCATGCACATGGAAAATACCAATGTCGGGCTCTCTCTGGGGAGGCTCGACCAGCTTCTGCAGCCCTATTATCTGGCCGATCTGAAAAATATCGGGGCAGCACAGGAGCGCGAGGCCTACATCAGGCACGCTGTAGAGCTGATCGGCTGCCTCTACTTGAGGATCTCCGACCACATGCCGCTTTCGCCCGATATCGGCAACACTCTCTTCGGCACATCTCCGCCCAATCAGGCGATCACCCTCGGCGGCGTCACTCCGGACGGCGAAGACGGCGTCAACGACATGACCTATATCTTTCTCAAGGTCACTGAGATGCTTGCACTGCCAGACCCCAATATCAACGCCCGGATCAATATCGACAGAAACAGCGAGACATACATCCGCAGGCTCTGCGAGGTGAACTTCACCACGTCCGCAACCCCTTCTCTCCACAACGACTCGTCCGTTTTCGCCTCTCTGAAGCAGCACGGCTACCCTCTGGAGCACATCCGTGACTGGAGCGCCACCGGCTGTGTGGAGCCCACCATTTCAGGACGCCACAACGGGCACACAGGCGCGGTCATGATCAACCTGGTGGCAGCCATGGAGATGGCGCTCAACAACGGCAGGCATCCGCTCATGGAGTGGGACCTGGGTCCCAGGACAGGAGATGTCGAGGACTTCACGACATTTGAGGACTTCTTCGAGGCGTTCGGCACGCAGCTGCGCTTCCTGATCGAGCAGGCGGTGAGCTTGAACGACCTCTATGCCGAGGCGCACGCCCGCCTCAGGCCAACGCCTTTCATCAGCTCGACAATCGAGGGCTGCATCGAGAGCGCCCGCGACATCACCCGGGGCGGGGCCCGCTACAATACGACGGGAACCGCGAGCATCGGGCTGGCCGACGTCACCGACAGTCTCATGGCCGTCAAGAAGCTGGTCTTCGACGAACGTGCGGTCAGCTTCCGCGAGCTCAAGGAAGCAGTGGACACCGACTTCCAGAACAACCCCGCCCTCAGGGCCCTGGCAAAGAACAAGGTGCCGCTTTTCGGCTCGGGAAGCTTAGAAGCCCTCCATATGGCCAACGCCATTGCCTCCCTCATTCACAACACCTTTGCCTCGCACCGGAATCTCCGGGGTGGCAGATACACCACCGGGTTCTGGTCCATGTCCCAGCATACGGCATATGGGAACCTCTCCGGCGCACTGCCCTCGGGAAGGCTGAAGGGAAAGCCGTTCACACCCGGACTCACCCCTGAGCCGCACGCGAGCAGAAACTATCTGGATTTCATTTCGGACGTGGCGAGGCTGCGGCCGGAAAACATGGACAACAACATGGCGTTCAATGTCAGGCTTTCACCCTCCGCTCAAGACAGCCGAGAGAAGACGATCGGCAATATGGCCGGCTATGTTAAGGCATACTGCCGCCTGGGCGGTATGCAGATGCAGTTCAACGTCGTCGATTCCCGAACCTTGCGAGACGCAATGGCAAACCCGGAGAACTACCGCGATCTGATCGTGAGAATCTCCGGCTACAACGCCTATTTTGTCTCCCTGAACACCCAGCAGCAGCTCGAGCTTATCGAAAGGGCGGAGTACGGGGTATAGCAGGCCCTTTCCCGGAGCGCCCGCCGAAGCCGCTGCACCCCGGATGCCGCTACCGGAATGAGCCCGGTTTCCACATCTCCCACACTCTGCCCACGAGGTCGATGGAGGGTTTCAGCGCCGGCGTGCCCGGCTTCCAGTCGGCCGGAGTGAACTCCCTTTCATTGCTCGCCCGCACAAGCTGAAAGGCGCGGATCTGGCGAAGAATCTCTTCAGTGCTCCTGCCCACTACGGACGTGAGCACCTGATAGCCCTGGATCGTCCCATTGGGGTCGATGATGAACGTTCCCCTCAAATCGACCGCCTTGTCTTCATTGTAGACACTGTAGAGAGTACCGATCCTTCCCCCGGGATCGGACAGCATGGGAAAAGGAACACCGCCGGGCACCATCTTCGAGATCTCGGTCTCGTTCCAGACCTTGTGAACATACACGCTGTCGACGCTCAGAGAAAGCACCTCCGCCCCGAGCTCCCGAAACTCGGCATATCGATCGGCAACTGCCGATATTTCAGTCGCTCAGACAAAGGTGTAGTCCCCCCCGTAAAAATAGAGCACCACCCACCTATCCCGATACTGCGAAAGCCCGATATGGGTGAACTTTCCCTGATAGTAGGCCGGCGCGGAAAAGTCGGGCGCAGGCTTTCCTGCATTGATCATGGTCTCCACCTCCGCAACCTCGTTACTTAATACTAATTTCTGTTTCATTGAGCTGATTTTCAAGCACGCGTAAGCGTCATGGGGAAATCTCCCCTTTGATCAGTGTAATCGTGCGGACAAAAGGGGAGCGCCTGATGCGGCCCTCTAGGCCATCCTGCGGGCTGAGGGTTTCGTCAGGGGGAGGCGGTAAGGGAAAGACTACAGATACAGCGGGGCCCTCTCGTCACTGATATTGCCCAGATCCGCCGCAAGATCCTCGGGATAAAGGGATAGTCACAGATACAGCGGGGCCCTCTCGTCACTGATATTGCCCGCTTCCTCGTCCAGGAGCTTGTGATCCCAGATGCTGATGAGGTAGTCTTTGTTGTCCTCGAATCTTCCGGCCTGTTCCTCGACGAGATCTTCAGCCTCCTGAGAGCTCATGCGCCTGCTCTGATTCACGAACGATGCCACCCGTCCGTAATACAGCGGCTCCACCAGCTCCACGAGCTTGTAGCGGTTCGATTTCCAGGCATGGAACGTAGCGGCCAGCTCATAGAGGATCTTGACCCATGTCTCGATGGAAAGCGCGAACTCGTCCGAGCGCATCCTCGCCGTCTTCTCTATCTCATGGTAGCAGTCGTCGGAAAAGATCTCCTTCCACAACACGCCGAAGTGCCGAAACCCTGCCCGGAATTTCTCCACCAGAGCCTCGAGGTCGACATTCACGGGCTCGGGCTCGGCATACCCTTCCATCCCGAAGGTCTCGACAGGGGCGCTGTGCTGCACGCCCTTCCAGTAGTCCTCGTAGGTTTCCATGAGATTGAACAGCGTCCAGGTCACCTGGCGGAACATCGGGCCCAGATGGGTGGAGGGGTCCTTTGCGTCATGGATCTTCACGCCCAGGTTCGACTGGCAGATCCGGAAACCGTGGGTGATGGCCGAGGTGGTCATCCAGATGTCGATGCCGAATCGGGCGACATCCGAGCTCCATACCGCCTGCTCCGAGTAGAACCGCGCAACCTCCCGGGAGAACGCGAAATCGCCGCCGATGGGCTGGCGTATTCTCTTGCCGTACAGAGCGCGGGTGAGGTTATAGACAATGTTGTTTGTGATGGTACCGTCGTATTTGTGCCGCATGTACACCGGCGCCACAAACTGGAAACTCCGCTCCAGCACGGGCTCCAGGAGATACTGTATCCAGTCGGAGGTGATGCTTCTGATGTCCGAATCCACAACGGCGCACACCTTGACATTGAGCCGGTCCGCAGCCTCGAACACCGATCGCAGGGCGGAGCCTTTGCCGCCCGGGCCGCGGTAGATGGAGATGAGCTTTTCCTGCCAGGGCTTGATCTGAAATTCCCTCGCAACTTCCCGTGAATCGTCGGTGGAGCCGCCGTCGGCGATGAAAATCACGCTCCGCCTGTCGCGGTAATGCTTGTCGAGCCCGTGGGTCACCATCTGAATGACATGGGCTATAGTGCTTTCGTTATTGTAGCAGGGAATGCCGATCAGGATATCCGCCGCCCCGATTTCCTCAATCCTCTTGGCTGCATAGCCCCGAAGCGCCGTATTGTAATTGAGCATACAACCCTCTCCTTTCCTCCATTGCCGCCCTGTTCAAAGGCTCTGGCATTTCCTAGAACATATACGGCACAGCGGGCGAGTCAACAGGAAATTGGGCCAGCCAGCGGCAATCCTGGGCCGGGACAGGATATAAGGCGTGATAACTCAGCGTCTTATGCCGCATTCTCATCCTTGAATCGAATATCTCCGGAATGCCTTTTCCTATGCGGCAGCTTTATCCCGTTCGGCAAGCGGCACATAGGAACTCTCCGCCGCAAGGGACGATACATAGGCAGGCCGCATGATCCTGTTCTGGATGAGCTGCTCGATCCGGTGCGCCGACCATCCCACGACCCTCGACATGGCGAAGATCGGGGTGTAGAGCTCCATGGGAATGCCCATGAGCTTGTAGATGAATCCGGAGTAGAAGTCCACGTTCACGCAGATATCCGCACCCCGGCGCTCACGGAACAGCTCTTTCGCCGTTTCCTCCACCAGGCAGTACAGGGCGTACTCGTGGCTCAGATTCCTCATGCGTGCGAACTCCTGCGCCTTCTCCTTCAGGAGCACGGCCCGCGGGTCCGAGATGGTATACACCGCATGCCCCATGCCGTAGATCTTGCCCGAGCGGTCATGGCCCTTGCCGTCGAGGATGCGGGCCAGACAGGCTTTCACCTCGTCCCTGTCCTGCCAGTCCCGGACCTCCTTCTTGATGCTCTTCATCATCTTCATCACCGACTCGTTGGCGCCTCCGTGGAGGTATCCGCTCAGGGACGCAATGCCGGAACATATGGCCATATACGTGTTCGCTCCGCTGGAAGAGACCGCACGAACCGTGAATGTGGAGTTGTTGCCGCCCCCGTGCTCCGCGTGGAGGATGAGGCACAGATCGAACAGCTCGGCCTCGAACCGGGAAGGCTTCTTCCCTCTGAGCATGTAGAGGAAATTCTCGGCTGTGGAGAGGTACGGGTCCGGCTTGATAATGCTCAGGTTTGATCCGTTGCGGTATCGCATGACGTTGTAATTGTACGCCACGATGGTAGGAAACTTGGCGATCAGGTTGATGCACCGGTTGGTCTCGTCACGCAAGTCAGTGGACTCGGGGTTGCTGTCGCACCGGCTCAGATGTGAGACCACGGAGTGCAGGGCATACATCTGGTTCTCGTTCTCGCCCTCCTGCATGAGAATGCTTCGCTCGAGCTTGTTGAGCGCCCTCCTCCTGGCAAGCGTCGAGCTGAACCGCTCCAGGTCATCGGCAGTCGGGAGCTCGCCGGTCAGGAGGAGGTAGGTTACCTCATCGAACCCAAAACGGCCTTCCTGGTAGATACCATTGACGAGATCGCGCACATCGTACCCGCAGTAGAGCAGTCTGCCCTCGACCGGAGTCACCACGTGTCCGCCGCCGTGCGGGGCGGGATTCTTCTCGTAGCCCACCACCAGGCCTTTGGAGGTGATGCCCACAACCACTCCAGAGCCGTCTGCATTTCGCAGCCCGAGCTTTATGTCCTTTGCCTTGATCAGCTCCGGCGACACCCGATCATGATATTTTGCCAACTCGTCGATTTTGAGTAAAATTTCTTCCATAAAACTCTCCCTGCAGCAAAAAGATCTGATATCTGAACGGTGAACAATGAAATATATAATTTTATCTAAGATGAATCAAGTTTTCATTTGATTATTTATATAATGAAAACCCCGTTCATCCCATGGAAAACAGGGCGAACGGGGCATGTCGACCGTCTGCTTATCTGTGCGGAATTCAGCGGGAAAGGCCGAAACGGTACCTCACGTTGAAGGTGAAAAGCGCCTGCCTGGCAGTGATTTTCTCGTCCGTGGTCCAGAACTCGTCCCCCCAGAAGGCCTCGCCGTCGGTGCCCGCGTATACGGCATTGTCCTGTTCTCCGGAAGTGCGGATGAAGAGGTAATCCATGAGGACGCCCACGCTCCAGCGGCTGGTGATGTCGTAACGGATGTCGGCCCTCGCCTTCAGGGCGTTTCCGGTGCATTTGCCTTCCGCGTAGATCGGACCTGGCGTCCTGAGCAGATGCACGTCCTCGTCTCTTACCGTCACAAATGGTGAAAACCCGGCGCTCAGGGCAATGCTCAGCCTTTGGCTGCTTCCCGCAAGAGTGAATTCGGCATACGGGATGGAGTAGCTCACGTCATAGGTGATCCCCACGGCTCCGTCGCCTGTGTAATCGTACCCGGGAATGCCCGAAGGCGACCACTGGCGGATGAGTCTGCACTCGTATTCGAATGCGCGGTGCTCGTAACCGAGCCCGAAGTATCCCCGGATGGTCCCTCTGTCACTGGTGTCGTACGGACTCCTGTAGTGATGAGTGAAGAGCTCGTAGTCGATCTTTGCCTCCCAGATGAGCGCGTTCACCTCTGTTTTGCTCTTGGACTCGATGTCAAGGGCGTACCAGGTGTGCTCGCCGTCGGTCCATTCATAGACATACCAGCCGGGGCCCTCATCGCCGTCTTCATCCCAGAACGGTATGCCCCAGTCGTAATCCCTCATATTTCCGGCCTTGTCATCGATATTCACTCTCACCCCGCCGGAGAGCGCCCACCTGCCCGCCGCGACCCGGGCGTCGAGAGATGCGACCCATACCCCCAGGAGAAACTCGAGCCTGCTGATCGGGAAATACGGCTCGCGTCCCCATGGATCCAGCTCTGCGGGAGCATCGCCGATCTCATAGGTATTGTCGCCCATGAGATAGCCTGCACCTGGAATGATTTCGAATTCCACACGGGAGTAGGCGGTGGATCCCATACACAAAAACATGGCGAACAGCAGCACACAGCATCTTTTCACGCAGACGTCTCCCTGGAAAGGTATTTCCACCGGTATCGGCCGAAGACGGCGATTTCTTGAACGCCTGCCTCCCCGGCTGCATGCCCCCGATCACAAATCATTCTCATGCCCGGGTACAGGCCGCACCCGCTATGCGTGGCAGGAATTCACGGGGATTCATGTCATCGGCGGAACCGCCTGTTCGCGGGAAATTGGTTTCTGATCCGGTGGTTTTCAGAATGCGTACCCGATGGAGAAATGCCACCGGTAGGGGTCTTCGTCCGGTTCGGGGTCTATCTTGCGTCCGTAGAGGAGGCCCACAGGGCCGATGGGAGTGATGTAGCGCAGCCCCGCCCCGTAGGAGAAGCGGGTGTTGTCTGTCACCGGCTCCACGAACGTCCTTCGGATGGTCCCGGTGTCGAAGAAGAGCGCGAGCTCCAGATTGTATCCCATCGCATAGCGTATCTCGGTCTGAGTCGCCAGGGACATGCGGCCGCCCACGGGGTCTCCGTCTGCGTCAAGCAGCAGCCTGTTCTCGTCGAACCCTCTGACATCAAGGGTTCCGCCCAGATAAAAGAGCTGGTCCTCAGGCACGAAATCCGATCCGCCGTACGATGTGATATATCCCGCCCGGCCGCTGAAGGCCAGGGTGACGTTCTCCAGGGGCGTCACATAGGCGCTGGCAATGAGTGAGTACCTAAGAAAATCGTCCAGGTCGTCCTGAAGGCCGTTCGATATATCGACAAAGAAGGTGGCGAACCATCCCCTCGTGGGGCGCGTGAACGAGTCTCTCGTGTCATAGGTGATACTCGGCGTGACAACGAGCACATTCCGCGGATCGAGGCGGTCCTCGTCCATCTCTTCGAGATTTTCGAACACAATGTCGTCGTCGGAGAGATCCCTCTGCTCGTATCTGAAATTGAGCGAGGCGAACGACACGTCGCTTATGGGCGAAACAAAGCCCAGCGTGGAGCCGAAGGTTTCCACCTCGAACTCCTGGTTGAAGGGCTCCTTTCTTTCGTAGAACAGGTTGTAGATGCTCGTGATGCGGGTGCCGAACACCCTCGGCGATCGCAGCCCCAGCTCGTAGCGCTCTCCGGTCTGGCTGACCTCGGCGTCCGCCCACAACTCCCGGTTCAGCCCCAGCACATTCCGGTCGCCCACACGCGCGCTCCCGTACAATCCAAGGTTGTTCTCATACCCCAGTGATGCCTGAACGTAATAAGGTTCCCTCTCCTCGAGGTTGGCAAGCAGGATCACATCGTCCCTCATCTCCCGCAGGCCCAGTGTCCTGTATCGAATAGTCTGGAAAATGCCCATCCGTCTGATCTCATTCTGGCCCTGGATCATTTCCTGCAGAGAGAACGGGTCGCCCGGGTCCATTTGGAACTCTCTGTCGAGTATCCGCTTCTTCGTCCGGAAATTGCCGCTGAAATAGGTCCTCCCCATGCGCACCAGTAGGCCCTCATTTACCGCAAAACTCACAGCAGCGAGCGTTCGCTCCCGGTTGTAGACCACCGAGCCCTCGACTCTCACATGGGGATATCCCTGCTCGGAGATCATGGCCGCCAGCGTCCTCTCGTCTCTCTGCAGGACATAAGGCCTGAGCGGATCCCCCGGGACGGTCATCACGGCCGATCGGGCCTGGTTCTCCGAGATGACGTTCAGTCCCTCGAAACCGACCGAAGACACTATGGTCCGGGGTCCTTCCTCGATGGTGAGGACAACCGTTACCCCGCTGCTTTCATCATCCTGCAGGACCTCGCTTCGTACCCGTACCATGCCGAACCCTTCCTGCTGGTAGAACGACTGGAGCGCACGGACATCCTGCTGGAGAACATCATCGACGAAGAGTCTCTTTCCGATCAGGGGTATTCTCCTGTCGCCTGTCTCGATCTGATCCAGGAGCCTTTCGTCGTCGAATGAGTGATTGCCTTGAAACCGCACGGACTCGACAGTCGCCTGCCGCCCCTCATGGATCACGATGGTGACGAGCCTCTCCTCATTGGCCCCCGAGCCCCGCACCTCTTCCTCCGCCGTGACCTGAACATCCGGATATCCGTTCTCGCGGTAGAGATTGCGGATGTTCCTGATGCTCCTTCTCAAGCCGGTGCCCCGCGCATTACCCTCATGTGAAATTACGATCCGGTTTCTGATCGTCCGCGTCCAGAACTCGTCATTGCCGGTAATGGAGATATCGTAGCGCGGTCCTTCGGTTACGGCGACTATCACGTCGACCTCTCCGGTTCGGGGGTTCTTCCGGACCGTATAGGCCGTATCCGCCTCGGCGTACCCTCTTCTCCAGTAGTATGAAGCGAGGCCGCGGACATCCTCTTCGAGCCTGCTCTCCTGGAAACGCCCGGCGGTGCCCGGGTACAGGGAATCCCACCAGACGCCCAGCCTCGTCTTGATCCATGCATCGGTGAAATTCCGGTTGCCCCGTATTCTCAGGGAGTCGAGAGCATAGTAGGCCCCCTTGTCGATCTCCACCTCGAGCTTCACCGAGGCGTCTTCATCGCTTTGGATGACACGTATACTCACCCGGGGGTCGATGAATCCCTCGGTGAGAATATACTCGCGGATGAGCCGTGCCTGCTCCTGCGGCAGGCCGGGCACCAGATAGTCGCCGACATAGGCGGTCATGGCCCTGACAATGTCCCGCCGAAACAGGGGATGCTGCCCTCTGATGTCGATCTCCCTGATGACGAGATACGGTTTGAGCCTCAGGATCACGCCGACCCCGTCCGGTCCGGGCACGGCCTCAACCTCGACGCTCTCGAATCTTCCGCTGAATTTCAGGACCGACACCGCCTTGTCGAGGATCTCGTCTGTAAAGATTCCTCCTGGATGGAGATCGGTGAGATCACGGGCAAGGGAGATGATCTGTCCGGTCTCGCCGGGATAGTCACGGATATCGAAGACGACCTCCGAAATACGCCGAGGCCCGTCGGAGGGGGTATCATGGCCTCCGGTGTCCTGCGCGGCTGCGCCGGAATGCGCGAAGACCATCAAGAGCAGCATGAAAGAGAGTGCTCCCTGCAAGTGCTCCCTCACGATCATTTCCCTCCTCTAACGAAACTCGAGCCTGAATCGAAGATCCGCCCCGAACGCCCCTTTGTTGTCCTGGAACCCGTTGATCAGAAGATTCTCGAAGAATTTGTACTCCGCGATCGCCGTCCTGGTCGTTTCGCCGCTGGTCGTCTCGAGAGAATACTTCACGGTGAGCCTCCGGGTGAGCTCCTCGCCCACTGTGATCCTGATGTTCCCGGCTGCTCCGCCCGCCTCGGGAGAAACGGTCTCCAGCTCGAGAATATCGAGGCCCGTTGTCTCACGGAGCTCTTCGCCGTACGTGCCGGCGAGGAGCTCGGCCAGCATGCTGGAAGGACTCCGGGGACCCAGAGCCCCCACCCCGGTGAGCTCGTCGGGCGTCCTGCCGGTGGCCAGCAGCGCGAGGATCGCGGCATCCTCCAGGGCAGGGTCGGATTCGAGGCGGATATTCAGATTGTCGAACGGTCCTGAGACGGAAATGTATATCATCCAGTCCCGCACCTGTCCCTGAGCCTGAAGGTCCACCGCGCCACTGGTGCGGTATGGATCTGCAAACTCGAGCACGCCAAGGGTGACGTCAAAGGTTCTCCTCTGGTAGGTGATAAAGCCTTCGATCACCGCCACCCTTCCGGTAATGACGGGGCTGTTCAGCGTTCCGCCTACCTGCAGGTCAGGGGCGATGCTGAGCTCGGCGAGATTGTTCTCTACGAGCACATCCCCCCTTTTGAGAATCGTCACATCGAGCTCAGCATTGCGCAGGTAGGGCAGGTCCAGAGACGCGGGCGCAGTATCTGACCGTTTTCCCCCGCCGATTATCCTCTGGCCGACCTCTGCGATGAGGTTCAGTTGATGCTCTCGGTAATACAGGGCGTCGAGTATCGTGATATCGGCCTGCAGCAGGCTCTTGTCGGGCATGCCGGTGAGCGTTGCCCGTCCTTCAAGGACGAGGTCCATGGTCTCTGGGATGAGAACGGGCAGGGAACGTACCTGAGCCTGGAGACTGATCCGGCCCGGCTTGAGATCCTCCAGGTCCATCCGTCCGCGGATATCGAAGTATCCCTGATCCAGTCTGCCTGCGAGGGTTTCGATGACAATGCCCTCTGCGCCGAGCGTGATGCGGCCGCGAACATCATGGAGGAGCTGGTCGTTATAGGGAATCGGGTATCTGGCGTCCTCGATGAGCACCTGACCCTCGATCCGGGGAGAAGAGAACGGTCCAACAGCCGATATGTCGAAGCCGGCGGTTCCGGTGATATCGGCAAGGTCCGGATCGATCAGCGCCGCG
>Ga0116145_1001651_pt1 | contig 21807 bp, 20 predicted proteins | sample AD_JPNHG1_MetaG_FD_89747 | JGI IMG/M metagenome (GOLD analysis project Ga0116145, IMG submission 89747) | Active sludge microbial communities of municipal wastewater-treating anaerobic digesters from Japan - AD_JPNHG1_MetaG | ecosystem: Engineered > Bioreactor > Anaerobic > Digestate | place... | reverse complement strand
TGCCAACACAAAAATTTTATTGAAGTTACCGAGAAAAATATTTCCGGAAAAATGGACATCAGCGATAAAATCCGGTTTAAAACCTTCTGAAACTCTCACCATTTCCCAGTTTTCGGCCGTGCAACCTTTAGAAGTGAGCAAATGAATTTCATTTTCAGTAAGAAGTCGATAATTTTTCATAAGTGTAAGAATTGAATTGTTAATTTATTTTACTCAACCTCATCCGTTTCATTTTCCTCCATTTCAAAATCCTGATAAAGAAAATCGTTGTAAGGATAACGTTGAACATGAATAGCCTTGATTTTCTGATACATAATTTTTTTCAGTTCCTCGATATTTTGTTTTTTTGTGGCTGAAATGAACACACAATCTTCATGAATTTTAGCCATCCAAGTTTTTTGGATTTCCTCCAAAGAAATATTCTCAGGTTTTTTCGGAGTCAAATCATCAGGGTCTTTGGCTTTGTGATTGTAAGCATCAATTTTATTGAAAACCAGGATCATGGGCTTTTCTTCATTGGTAATTTCCTTCAGCGTTTGGTTGACAACCTGAATCTGTTCTTCAAAATTCGGGTGAGACACATCCACTACATGAATCAACAAATCGGCTTCGCGAACTTCATCGAGTGTCGATTTGAAAGATTCGATAAGATGATGAGGCAACTTTCTGATAAAACCGACCGTATCGGTAAGAAGAAAAGGCAAATTATCTATAATCACCTTTCTGACAGTCGTATCGAGTGTAGCGAAAAGCTTGTCTTCGGCAAAAATATTCGACTTGCTCAGCAAATTCATTAACGTTGATTTCCCAACGTTGGTGTAGCCAACCAACGCCACCCGCACCAATTTTCCGCGATTTTTTCGCTGTGTGCTCATCTGACGGTCGATTTCCTTTAAGTTTTGTTTCAATTGCGCAATTTTTGAAAGAATAATTCTTCGATCGGTTTCAATTTGGGTTTCGCCGGGTCCTCTGGTGCCAATTCCTCCCTGTTGACGTTCAAGGTGAGTCCACATACGTGTTAGGCGAGGCAAAAGATATTGATACTGAGCCAATTCAACCTGAGTTTTGGCACTGGCAGTTTTTGCGCGCTTGGCAAAAATATCAAGAATCAGATTGGTACGATCCAAAATTTTGATTTTTAATTCCGATTCGAGATTTCTGATTTGTCGTGCTGAAAGTTCGTCATCAAATACAGCCATATCAACGGGATGATCCGCCAAATAGTTTTTTATTTGTTCCAGTTTTCCCGGACCGACGAAAGTTTCGGGATTGGGATGATCCAACTGTTGCAAAAAAATTTTTTCGGGAACTGCTCCGGCGGTTTTTGCCAAAAAAGCCAATTCTTCAATATATTCTTTTGCTTTTTCCCTGTTTTGTTGCGGTGTTACTAAACCGACCAAAATAGTTTTTTCCTGATAGTTATTTGTTTCCAATTTTAATATTCTCTTTAACAAAAAACCGTTTGGATAAATTGGCAAACGGTTTAATATATTTTTTTCGATATGAAAGGTCAACCGAAATAGTATAATGTAAGGAAAAATAAAATTTACTGTAATTTAAAATTAATGGGAAGCGTAAATCTTACTCTAACAGGTTTTCCTCGTTGCTTACCCGGAATCCATTTGGGCATGGATTGAATAACCCTAACCGCTTCCTTATCCAGACTAGGATCAACACCTCTTACAACCTGAATGTCAACTATTGAACCATCGGTATTCACAACAAATTGGCAAATAACACGTCCCTGAATTCCGTTTTCCTGAGCAATCACCGGGTATTTGATATTTTCATTTAAAAATTTGAATAAAGCTTGTTCTCCACCAGGAAATTGAGGCATTGTTTCAACCACCTGAAAAATAACTTGTTCATCTTCCTCGTGAATAGGTGCCGCCACAGGCGCAGCTATAATTTCAACGGCTTTATTTTTGGTATCTTCTGTTTCTATGTTAATGGTTTGAGTTTCCACCGTATTTTCCACCACATTGAGTACTTCAATCACTTCAGGTGCAGGAGGAGGTGGTGGTGGAGGAGTTTCATCCTGTGTTGTTTGAATGATATCCAACTCTTCTTCCGTTTTTAGATCAGTTTGAACGCCTTCGTAAATGGTAATTTCTCTGGCTGTCCACTCCAGAGCAATATAAATAAATGACAATGCCATAACCAAACCGATCAGAATAAATAATGATTTCTTATTTTCTAATGAGGCTTTTGGTGATTTTTTTTCTTCCATAATGATAAAGTCTTTTTTATTTTTCAGATGGTACAAATGTACAATTTTTTTTTAATAGTTGATGTTTTATGGGTAAAAAAAATTTTTCTTTTAAACAAAATCGATAACAAAATTATATTTTTCATAAAAAGTCATCTCCGAACGTACCTTTTTCTTAATTTTGCCGTTATTTTTTAATTAACATTGGTAGTTCTTAAATGCATTGCAAAATTACCAAAACTTTGATATATTTTGCATAGAACGGAAAAAATCTTTATTCTACAATATTTTTAAAAATTTTTTTGAAGAAACTAATGATAAAAAGAATTGTTTTGTTTTTATGGTTCCTAATAACTTTTGTTGCCTTAGTTTATCCACAGGCAGGCAAAGGTGTATATCAATTTCTGGATTTGCCTGTATCTTCACGTATTGCCGCAATGGGAGGAACCAATGTTTCGCTGAAAGACAACGATATAAATTTTTCTTTTTGCAATCCGTCGCTGCTTACCGACAAAACAAATGATTTTCTTTCATTAAGCATGGCCAATTATTTGGCTGACATTCAGTATGGAAGTGCCGTGTTTGGAAAAAATTTCAAAAACAAGCATTACATGGCTTTTGGCATGCAGTATGTCGACTACGGCACTTTTCAGGAAACAACGGAACAAAACGAAATTATTGGTGAATTTACAGCCAAAGACATGGCACTTTACATAATGTATGCCTACCCGATTACCGAAAAAATTTCTGTTGGGGGAACTTTTAAACCGATTTACTCGGCTTATGAACGTTATTCGAGTTTTGGGGCAGCCATAGATGCGGGCATCAGTTATAACGACCCAACCAATTTTTTTTCGGCAGGATTGGTATTGCGCAACATAGGCAGCCAAATAAAAGGTTATTATTCCGATGAAGAAGGACAGCATTACGAACCGCTTCCATTTAACATCCAATTGGGAATAACCAAAAAATTGGCTTATGCGCCGCTGCGTTTTACGGGGACTTTACACAATTTGCAGCACTGGGATTTATCTTACGCTTCTTCCACGCAGAATGAAACGAAAAAAATTAATTTTTTTGACATGGCTTTGCGTCATTTTATTTTCAATGCCGAATTTATTCCTTCCAATAATTTTTATCTGACATTGGGATATAATTTTAGGCGTGCAAAAGAAATGAAAGTAGAAGATTTTAAATCGCAGGCAGGTCTTTCTTTTGGCGGAGGCATTAAATTATACAAATTCAATGTTGGTTTTGGCATGTCTACCTATCAGGTTGGAAACAGCGTATATCAATTTTCTGTTGGCACATCGCTCTCCGAGTTTGGACTGTAGTCTGTTTCCTACTTTCGACTTTTTCCTGAAATCATTCAAAGCATCCGGAAATTTTTAAAATTTTAAAGTCCGTCAGCTTCTGCAATTAAATAACAAAGATATTTTTTAACTTTGTTTCTGAAAAACAAACCCCGAAAGAAATAATTTGAAAATGGCCAAAATATTAATTATTGATGACGAACGAAGTATCCGTAATACTTTGAAAGATATTCTGGAATTTGAAAAACATCAGGTTTCACTTGCCGAAAACGGTTTAAAAGGCCTTGAAGCAGCTCAAAACGAAATGTTTGATTTGATTTTTTCCGATATAAAAATGCCCGAAATGGATGGTATTGAACTGCTTACGCAACTGAAAGAAAAAGACATTGAAGCTCCTATCGTGATGATTTCCGGACATGGAAATATAGAAACAGCCGTAGAATGTATAAAAAAAGGAGCTTTTGACTTTATCGAAAAACCCATCGATTTGAACCGTCTCTTGATTACAGTACGTAATGCGCTGGAAAAGAAAGATTTGGTTGTGGAAACCAAAAATCTGAAAAAGAAGACAGCAAAAAAATATGAAATGATTGGTCAATCAGCCGCATTGGAAAACGTTCGCCAAATGATTGAGCGCGTAGCTCCCACTGACGCGCGCGTTTTGATTACCGGTGAAAATGGAACGGGAAAAGAATTGGTAGCCAGATTAATACATGATAAAAGCAACCGGGCCAATGCTCCATTTGTTGAAGTAAACTGTGCGGCCATTCCTTCGGAACTGATTGAAAGTGAACTTTTCGGACACGAAAAAGGAGCTTTCACTTCTGCCATCCGACAAAGGATCGGTAAATTTGAACAAGCCGACAACGGAACCATCTTTCTCGACGAAATTGGAGATATGAGTCTTTCGGCTCAAACAAAAGTTTTGCGGGTTTTGCAGGAAAATGAACTTTCGCGTGTGGGGAGCGACAAAAGTATCAAAGTCAATGTCAGAGTAATTGCCGCAACCAACAAGGATTTGAAAAAAGAAATCGAAAAAGGGAATTTCCGCGAAGATTTGTTTCATCGGCTTAACGTTATCCCAATTCATGTTCCAACTTTGGACGAACGAAAAGAAGATATTCCCTTGCTGGTAGAACATTTCACGGAATTAATCTGTTCAGAGGAAGGTATTCATCCCAAAAAATTTGAACCGGACGCCATAAAGGCTCTACAACAACGCTCGTGGACGGGAAATATACGCGAACTGCGCAATGTGGTGGAAAGATTGATTATTCTCGGTTCTCCGATGATTACCAAAGATGATGTGGAAAAATTTGCATGAATCGTACACAATCCACTGCCGGTGCAGCAACCAAATTTTTTCAAACAGTCAGAAAAAATTTTTTCCGGACAAATAAATCAATGCAAGGAATTTCATCAATTTCTTTAAAATTAATTCAATCACATGAAACCACTCAACGAACTTAAAATTGCCATTTGTAGCGATCATGCAGGTTTTGAACTTAAAAACAAACTGATTGAGTATCTGAAATCGAAAAATGTTGGGCAAATAAAAGATTTTGGCGCCTATACGGCAGAAAGTTCCGATTATCCCGATTTCGCCCATCCTATGGCTTCGGCAGTAGAAAACGGAGAATTTGATTTTGGCATTTCCCTGTGTGCTACGGGAAACGGCATCAACATGACGGTGAACAAACACAAAGGAATTCGCGCTGCGCTTTGCTGGATGCCCGAAATCGCATCGCTGGCACGCAGACACAACAACGCCAATGTACTTTCGTTGCCGGCAAGATTTATCAACGAAAATGAAGCCAAACAAATCGTGGATGTGTTCTTTGAAACCGATTTTGAAGGAGGAAGACATCAGCGACGAATAGACAAAATATCCTGCTGAAAAAACGAAAAACTCATGTTATCGAAAAATAAAATCAAGTTTATCAATTCTTTGAACCTAAAAAAATTCAGAGATGAAACCAATATGTTTATTGCTGAAGGAACAAAATTGATTAACGATTTATCGGTAACATTTCATTGCGAACTTTTAGTGGTTACACCTGAATGGCTCGAAAACAATACGCCCATTCGGACAAAAGAACTATTGGAAGTAAATTTTGAAGAGTTCAAGAAAATTTCCAATCAAAAAAATCCTCAAGGTATATTGGCCGTTTTCGGCAAAGCGACCGACATCGCTTTATCGTTGGAAGAAATCGGCTCAGAATTATCGTTGGCGCTGGATGAAATTCAGGATCCCGGCAATATGGGTACCATTATTCGAATTGCCGACTGGTTCGGCATTAAACATATTTTTGCTTCTCAAACTTCGGCAGATGCTTTTGCTCCTAAAGTTGTACAAGCCAGTATGGGAGCGCTGGCACGCGTACAAGTTCAGGAAGTCGATCTGGAAAATTTTCTGTTGCCATTGAAAGATAAACTGCCTATTTACGGAACTTTTCTGAAAGGAGAAAATATTTATACTACTCCCCTATCTTCAAATGGCATTATTGTTCTCGGAAACGAAGGGAACGGCATCTCTCCGGCAATTGAAAAATTGGTTACCGAACGTCTTTTTATTCCAAACTATCCACCCGGAAATACCACTTCCGAATCGCTCAACGTAAGCGTAGCGGCAGCTTTGGTTTGTGCGGAATTTCGGCGCAGACTCAAATAAAAAGCTTTTGGCAACTACAATGCCTTTCCTTCTTACTCTATATTTTCCATTTCCATATTCAAAGGACTTTCCGATTCCGCTCTTTTTTTAACTGTTTGTTTGGGTTTCATGTTGCCGAAATTGTAAGATAGAGTCATGCCCACCATTCTTCCATGAAAATAAGATTCCGATACCTGATAAAAATCGGTTCCCCATGTTGTTGATTTCCATTTTCTCGAATTTAACAAATCACGAACCATTAGGTTGAGATTTAACTTTCTATCAAAAAATGTTTGTCTAAAACCCAGGTCAAGAGAATAATTGGCAGCTCTTTCCCCCTGTGAGATGATGCGGGGAGATAAATAACGGCCGGTGATTTGTGCAGAAGTATTTTTACTGAGCATTAAATTTGCCAGCAATCTTCCACTCCATGAAAAATCATCCTGATTTGGAATGGTAACAGTCGTATTGTACGGACTGGTAAATGAAGCCGAATCCAACTGACTGTAATATAAATTTAAAGAAGAAGTCAGACTCAATATCTTAAACAAATTGTTCTTTGCAACCAACTCAAGACCGGCATTTTTTGATTTTGTGATGTTAAAGTACGTACTTTCCATCGTTTGTCCGTTCATATAACGCACATTTTCAATAACATTATCTGTAAAGCGATAATAGGCCGACGCCGAAAGAGAATGTTGATTCCATGTTTTCAAATAATTGAGTTCCAACGAACTGGCAAATTCCGGCAAAAGTTGTGGATTTCCATACGATATGCTGGTCGAATCCGAATAATCTCTGAAAGGATTGATCATGCGTCCTCTGGGACGGTTTATTCGACGGGTATAGCTCAATTGCAACTCGTTTTGTTCAGGTAATGAATAGGAAAGATAAAAACTGGGAAATAATTCAAAATAAGATTGAGTCTCCAAATTGTTGATTTTTTTTTCCAAATATTCACCCCGAAGTCCGGCTTGCAAACTCAACTGGTCAAATTTGTTACCATAGGTAAGATAGGCAGCATGTATCTGTTCTTTATAATCGAAATTGTCTGAATAACTAAAAATTTCCACTCCATTGTTCAAATTGTCTATGGCACTGGTTAAATTGTTTCGCTCCTGAAGATTACTTTGCCAACCGGCCTCCAATCTGCTGTTTTCCGTAATTTTATTCGAGTAGTCGATTTTAAATTCCCACTGATGATTCCGATTGTCGGTAGTTTGTGTTATGTCGCTTGAGGTAAGATCTAATAGATAATCCCTTTGAATATACTGGTCATCAGATTTTCTATTATGTTTTGAATAAGAAATACTGGCCATAATATTATTATCTTTTCTTCCAAATTCGTGTTGATAATCAACATTCAGATGAAAGCTTGGATGATTTCCATTATCCAAATTATAACGGCTATAGTTTTTCAGAAGAAAATTATCAACATCATATAAACCATAATTAATGTTGTTGTTTCCATCTTCATTGTGTGTCATTCCAAAGCCCGAGATACCAAAAGTGTTATTATCGTTCAAATGCCAGTCGAGACCTGCACGCATAAAGACACCATCAAAATTATTTTCTGATGAATTATTTTGTTTCAGCAAAGTAGTATCATTTTCGAGATAATTGTATCGATTGTTCCAACCCCCGCCTTTCATGTTCATCGATCGATAACCCATGTTGACATAACCATCTATTTTGCTGCTACTATAATTTAAATTTATTCCGCCATTACTACCTAATTTTGCTCCATCCGGATACATTACTCCGGCCGAAAGGCTACCATAATAACCACCACGTCTGTTTTTTTTCAAAACAAGGTTGATAATGCCGGCTGTTCCTTCAGGATTGAATTTTGCAGAAGGATTAGTAATAATTTCAATAGATTCAATGCTTTCGGCAGGCATTTGTTGTAAAACTTGAGCACGATTCTCAACTGTAAGTCCAGAAGGTTTACCGTTGATCCAAACTTCAACATTTGCATCGTTTCTTAAAGACACATTTCCTTCATTATCAACTTCTACCGAAGGGATATTCTGAAGAACATCCGTTGCTGAGCCTCCTGAAGAAGCGATGTTCTGATCAACACTAAAAACTTTTTTATCGATGTCGAATTTCATTTGAGAACCTTGAGCTACAACAACCACTTCGTTCAATACTTTCGATTCTTCTTCCAAACGAATGACTCCAAGTTCTAAAATATTGCTTCTTATATCTACTTCTTTGTCATAAGCCTGATAGCCTACCATACTGATTTTGAGAACATATTTACCACTGCTAATAGAGGAAATTTCGAAATTCCCTTTTGCATCGGTGGTTAATCCGACAGAGGGAACAGAAGAACCTAATTGATATAAAGCAACATTTACAAACTCTAATGGAGTGCCAGACCTGGCATCAATTACTCTTCCCTTTATAACCGTTGAAGCTAAGATTTCAAAACTTAAGAATAAAAAAACAAAGGAAATAAAAAATACTTTTTTCATCAGAATATAATTTATTTTTTAAAGGTCTGATGGAACCAACATGTCTGACATATTATATTCATTCGTGTTTGTGTATGCAATACATGTGGGTTTCATACAAATATCTTTTCGTTTTATAAGTGTTTATGAAAACTTACATATTTAATGGACTTCAAAACACCAACAAAGTTTAATTTTCGATAGGTTTTTAAATGTTATGTAATTGCATAAACTTCTATAAAAATACTATCCAATCATTTATTAACGAAATGATAATCACATTTACTTATTCAGTTAAACATTTTAGCGTTTTAACTGTTTGATGTTTTTCGGATATTAGAAAAAAGGAATTTTTAAATAAGGCTAAAAACTCGGTAACTGGTAATTATTCAATGCTTTAAGAACTTTTTCAATTTGATTGATTTCCAGAAAAGTGGTTCCGTGACCTTCTCCAAAACTTCCGCTCAAATAACAGAAGAAATCCTGTTCGGTCAAAAGTTTTCTATCCAGTAAATCCCTTAAAGCTAACAATAAATATTCCTGATTGGTTCGTTTTTCTTCCTGATATTTGGGAAAAACACCATAAGACAAAGCCAATTCGCGCGTCAATCTTTCACGATAACAAATGGCATAAACAGGATTTTTCCCTCGATAGGCCGCCAAATTTCTGGCCGTCGATCCGGTAAACGAGTCGGTAATAATAGCCCGAATACCAAATTTACTGCTGGCTTCCACAGCAGCATTTGCCAGAAAAGAAGTAATATCGACTGTTGCCGTAGGAATCGGAATATCGTTTTCCGTCAGTTTCGTTTTTTCGGCTTCTTCGGCAATTTTCGACATGGTTCGTACCGATTCAACCGGATACTTGCCATAAGCAGTTTCTCCGCTCAACATCAAGGCATCGGTGCGATAATAAATGGCGTTGGCCACATCCGTAACTTCTGCCCGCGTGGGACGTGGATTGGTAATCATGGAATGAAGCATCTGAGTAGCCACAATAACCGGTTTTTTTGCCATAACACATTTCCTGATCAGAAGGCGCTGAATACCCGGAATTTTTTCCTGAGGCACTTCTATTCCCAAATCACCGCGAGCTATCATTACCCCATAGGTGTATTCAAGAATTTCTTCTATATTGTCCACGCCTTCCTGATTCTCGATTTTCGAAATAATTTTAATCGGACTGTTATGCTGATCGAGAATTTGCTGAATATCGAGAATATCCTGCTTGTTTCGAACAAATGAATGAGCTATAAAATCAAGATTGTTTTCAATGGCAAATAAAATATTTTCCTTGTCGCGTGCTGACAAGGATGGCAGATTGATGCGTACACCGGGAACATTCACACTTTTTTTACTTCCCAATACACCATCATTCAACACATTACAATAAAGATACTGCTCATCTTTCCCTGCCACTTTCAACTCTATTTCTCCATCGTCAAAAAGAATATCATCGCCTACATGTAAATCGCGCACAAAAAACGGATAACTGACCGCAACACATTCTTTGGTCGAGATTTTGTCGGGATCGCCAATAATTTTAATGGTGTCGCCGGTATGTAAAATTATTTTATCGTTTTCGGCAATGGTCGTTCGCACTTCAGGACCTTTGGTATCGATCAACAGGGCAATTTCGTTGCTCACCGAACGAACGCTATTAATAATTTTCAGAAATCCTTCCCTGTTGAGATGTGCCGAATTCATCCGAACCACATTCATCCCTGCTTCAAACAACTCGCGAATAAAATCGGGATCGCATCTTTTATCGCTAATGGTAGCTATTATTTTTGTAAATTTTGGCATAAAAAATTAATGAATAAATTTGAAATTCAACCAGCTTCCTAATCCATTTTTACATAAGCAGCAAAGCTTCTACAGCCAGTCGATAAGAGTTCAGTCCGAATCCGATAATGCAACCTTTACATACTTCGGACAAAAAAGAATGATGACGAAAACTTTCGCGCTGAAAAACATTGGAAATGTGCACTTCGATCACAGGCGATTGAATGGAGCGAATGGCATCGGCAATTGCAATAGAAGTATGCGTATAAGCTCCTGCATTTAAAATTATTCCGTCAGCCGAAAATCCAATTTCTTGCAACTTATCGATAATTTCACCTTCATTGTTGGATTGGAAATATTCCAATTTCACATCGGGATATTGCTTTTTCAACTCTTCAAAAAAACCGTTAAAACTTTTGTTTCCATAAATGGAAGGCTCTCTTTCTCCCAAAAGATTGAGATTAGGCCCATTGATAATTTGAATATGTTTCATAGCGTATTGATAATGAAACGTTAAATTTTTTCTCAGTTTCGAAAACCTAAACTGATAATTTTTTTAATTACTCCAATTTATATCATTTTCTTTCGTTCACGAAAAACGTTCTGAAAGGTTATGATTAAATTGAATGTACAGGGAATTAACCCAATTCCGTTTGCCAACATCATTGGCCAGTCCTGAATCAAAATTCCGTAAATTAGCCACAGGAAAACGCCAAAAGTCATAATTGCGTACATACCCAGCGAAATACTTCGTGTATCTTTGGTTCTGTAAACTTTGTATGCTTGTGGAAACTGTGCCACAGCAGTACAAAACCCCGCCAAATAGCCAATCACCGAAACATCTAAATTCATGATAAGATTTTTATGCAAAAATAAGAAAAAATGCAATAATGAAAAACCGACAAACACGAGAAGTTAACGTTTCATTTCAATATTTAATGTCTTCACCATTTTCAAATAAAGATAACAGAGAAAAAGACGGATTTCTCTGCAAAACCTGTTACTCATTTAACAATTTTTTTTTGTTCGTCTTCTCTTTATCATCAAAATTGAAAAAGCTGCATCAGAATTCAAAATTATCGTATATCTTTGTTATTGAACTAAAAAAATAAGTCATATGGCAAAATATATCAAAAAAAGGAAAAAAGATATTGGCGTCTCTCCTTTTGAATTGATTTTTCGTGGCGAAAAAAAAATGGAAAAACCACGTCTGTATTTGATGACCTATGATGAAAACAGCGTGGTGGAAACAGAAATTAAATCTTTACGCGAATTGAATTTCAATCATAGCAAAGATAAATTTCACTGGTTAAACGTTGAAGGACTCCATGAAGTAAAACTGATGGAAAAAATTGCCGAATCTTTCGATATTCCCTTCAATATCATGTCGAACATCATGGATCCCATGACGCGCCCTCAAGTTCAGGACTACGAAAAAGGGCTTTTTATCGTAATCAAAATGCTTACTTATAATGAAAAGCTTGACAAATTGGACGTGGAAAATTTGAGTTTTATACTCACCAAAAACACCTTGATACTATTTCAGGAAAATCAGGGCGATGCCTTTGATCCCATTCGCGAACGCTTACGAAAACATCATCATCGAATTCGTACTGCCGGCATCGATTATTTGGCTTGTGCATTGCTCGATGTGGTAATTGATAATTATTTGTACCTTATCGGACAATTGGGAGATAAAATTGAAGATGTGGAAGAACTCATGACCAAAGAATTGGATAACGATATTCCTTCGCTGATAAATCGGTATAAAAGAGAATTGAATTATTTGAGAAAATATATTATGCCGGCCAAAGAAATGATTCTGAACCTGTCCAAACTCGAATCGGAATTTATTCGGGATGACAACCATCCCTATTTCAAGGAGTTACAGGTAAATCTTAATGAAGTAAGCGAATTAATGGATAGCTACCGCGAAATTCTATACGACCAGTTGAGCATTTATCACAATACCCTAAGCTCCCGTTTGAATGATATAATCAAAATACTGACCATTTTTTCGGTACTGTTCATTCCACTTACTTTCATTGTTGGAGTGTACGGGACAAATTTTGATTATTTTCCTGAAATCCACTGGCAATATGGCTACTTTGCCATGTGGGCCGTCATGCTACTCATTGCCGGAGTAATGTTGTGGTATTTCAAAAAGAAAAAATGGCTGTAAAAAAGCCCCTAAAAAACTAGAATTTTTTTGAGAAGGAAAAACCATTAAAAATGATTTTGTTCGACTACTATTAGGCGTATTAATTTAGAAATTAATTTGGCAATCCATTAAAATGTATGTGGTTATTACCACTTAATTTGAAAAGCAATAATTTTTCGGTTGTTAATAGAAAATGCACCTATTCGTAACGAATAATTTTTGCTGGAGAAATTTTGGTGATAAGATAAGATGGCGCAATCATCATTAAAATTGATGCCACAAAAGTTCCGATATTCAGCAATACAATATAACCCCACGGAAAAGCAACCGGTACGGAAGCCACATAATAAGCTTCGGGATCGAGCGGAATAATACCCGTAAAATACTGAAGAGCACAAATGGAAAGGCCAATGAGGTTACCCCAAAACATTCCTTTTGCAATCAGGAAAAAAGAATGATAAAGAAAAATCTTTCTTACCGACCAGTTGGTTGCACCCAACGATTTAAGAATGCCAATCATATTGGTACGTTCAAGAATTAAAATCAGCAAACCGGAAATCATGTTAAAACCCGCAACGGAAAGCATCAATAGCAAAATTACCCAAACGTTCATATCCAATAAATCGAGCCAACTGAAAATCTGAGGATTCAACTGCTTAATGGTTTGGGTGTAGTAAGCATTGCCATCTTTGCTGAAAATATTGGCTGTGGCTTCATAAACAGCTTCCCCCCGCTCATCTATTTTGTCAAAATTGTCTATCAACACCTCAAGTCCACCGAACGATGCACTGTCCCAATTGTTCAACCGCTGAACATGTCGGATGTCGGTAAGCACAAAGAGCTGATCGTAATCAACAAAATTGGTGGAATATATGCCGACGATTTTAAATTTTCGAGCTCTAACTTGATCCTGAATGAAATACATAAAAAGCTCGTCGCCCAATTTCAATCCCAGTAAATCGGACAATTTTTTAGAAAGCAAAATTTCGTTTTTCAGCGAATCGCTGCCAACATTTAAAATATTTCCTTCCAGTAAATTGGAACGGAAAAAATTCCAGTCAAAATCCTTGTCAATACCTTTTAGAATAATGCCCTGAAATTCATTATCGGTTTTGATAATACCCGGTTTGGTGGCAAAACGCTGCACATGAACCACACCCGGAATTTGCCGAATCTTTTGTATCAGAGCAGCATCCATTTTTATAGGATTCATTTCGTAGGTATTGTTGTTGTCGAAATTGGTGATTTGAATGTGTCCGCCAAAACCGATGATTTTGTTCTCGATTTGGCTTTTGAAACCAATCACCACACAAACCGAAATCAACATCACAGCCAATCCCAACGCAATGCCGATGGTTGCAATACGCACCGCAGGGCGGGAAACATTTTTCTTCCCCTGCTGAAAATGAATTCGCTTTGCTATGAAATATTCAACATTCAAATCAATAAGAATTATCGATTAAGATGAACAAAAATATTTTGAATTTTCAGAGAAATGTTCAAATCTTTTTCATCTGCCAACATCAGATTGTTTTTCCGGGATAGGCTTGTAAAGCTTTTTCGAGAACGACAAGAGCTTTTTTCAAATCTTCTTTTTCCAGCACGTAAGCGATACGAACTTCATTTTTCCCCATCCCTTCGATGGTATAAAAACCGGAGCCTGGAGCCAGCATCACGGTAGAACCTTCGTAGTCGAAATCGGAAAGCAGCCATGCACAAAATTTATCGGCATCATCAACCGGTAAGCGAGCGACTGTATAAAAAGCACCCATCGGAATTGGAGAATAAACTCCCGAAATACGATTCAATCCGTCGATCAAAAACTTTCTCCGTTCGAGATATTCATTGTACATTTCGAGCATGTATTCAGCAGGCGTGTCGATAGAAGCTTCGGCAATAATTTGACCTATAAGCGGAGGGCTGAGACGAGCCTGACAAAATTTCATCACATTCTTTCTCACTTCCTTGTTTTTCGTTACCAGTGCACCAACACGGATACCACATTCACTGTAACGTTTGGAAAAAGAATCGACCAATATCACATTTTCGTCAATGCCATCGAGATGAAAAGCCGAAATATAAGGACCACCCGTATAACAGAATTCACGATAAACTTCGTCGGAAAAAAGATACAAATCGTATTTCTTCACCAGATCGCGAATTTTATTCATTTCGGCACGCGTGTAAAGATAGCCGGTAGGATTATTGGGATTGCAAATTAAAATTCCTTTGGTTTTTGGAGTTATCAGTTCTTCAAATTTCTCAATAGGTGGCAGAGCAAAGCCATCTTCAATGGAGGCCACAACCGGACGTACCACCACTCCGGCAGCAATGGCAAAAGCCGTGTAATTGGCATAAGCAGGCTCCGGTACAATAATTTCGTCGCCCGGATCGAGGCAACTCATAAAGGCAAAATTTACCGCCTCCGAACCTCCGGTAGTGATAATAATATCTTCTTCCGTCGCTTCAATGTTGAACTTGTCGTAATAACCGGCCAATTTGCTGCGTAAACTTTTAAAACCATCGCTGGGGCTGTATTCCAAAATTTTAAGATCTATATTTTTTAAAGTGTCTAAAGCAACTTGTGGCGTTTTCAAATCGGGCTGGCCAATGTTCAAATGATAAACTTTTACTCCGCGTGCTTTGGCTTTATCGGCCAAAGGAACAAGCTTGCGGATGGGAGATTCGGGCATGAGTTGCCCACGTTGTGAAGTGTGAGGCATGTGTTGTTTTAAATTTGCAAATTAACAAATATAAAATTATTCGGTACTGAATAAATGAAATTTACCATTTCAACCGATTTCCAAAATTAATGAATTTACCCGATAAAAATGAAATGTTGTTTTTTTATCGTATTGAAAATTTTCCTGTCAATGAAATATGACATTGAGTAGGAAGTCAATAATTAAACAATTAACATAGCATCTCCGTATACTCCAAATCGATATTTTTCTTCAATAGCAACCTCATAGGCATGCATAATGGTATCATATCCGCCAAAAGCAGCTGTTAGCATGAGCAAAGTGGAATATGGAAACTGAAAGTTGGTAATCATTGCATTAGCAACTGAAAAATCATAGGGAGGAAATATAAACTTATTTGTCCAGCCATCAAAGGATTTAATTTTTCCTTCTGTTCCGGCTACAGTTTCCAGTGCTCGCATTACCGTAACCCCTACTGCACAGATATTTCTTCCTTCCTCTTGAGCTTTGTTGACTTTTTTGGCCGTTTCTTCAGGAACAATAATTTGCTCGGAATCCATTTTATGCTTGGTCAAATCTTCAACGTCAATGTCTCGAAATATACCCAAGCTCATGTGAGAAGTAACAAAAGCCATATCTATTCCCTTAATTTCCATCCTTTTTAACAATTCTCTACTAAAATGCAAACCTGCCGCAGGAACGGCAACTGCTCCTTCATTTTTGGCAAAAATTGTTTGGAAATTTTCTGCATCGGCAGCTTCAACTTGTCGCTTGATATAATGAGGAAGAGGTGTTTCTCCTAAGGCATAAAGCGCTTTTTTAAATTCTTCGTGTGTGCCATCAAACAAAAAACGTAGGGTTCGACCGCGTGAAGTAGTATTATCGATAACTTCCGCCACAATGGAATCATCTTCCCCAAAATAAAGTTTATTTCCTATTCGAATTTTACGGGCGGGTTCTACCAAAACATCCCACAAACGCATTTCAGCATTTAACTCACGAAGCAAAAAAACCTCAATTTGAGCTCCTGTTTTTTCTTTATTTCCATAAAGACGGGCGGGAAAAACCATCGTATCGTTGAAAATAAAGAGATCATTTTCGTTGAAATAGTCCAACACATCTTTAAAAATACGATGTTCAATTTCTCCGGTTTTTTTGTGAACTACCATTAATCGTGCCTCATCTCGATGTTTAGGAGGATACTGGGCAATCAATTCATCGGGTAATTTAAATTTAAATTGAGATAATTTCATATTTATCAGCTAAAAATTTAATTTTTAAAGTTGTTCCAAAAGCCTTATAATGTAAGAATTTTTATTCTGTCGATTTTAGTTCTTTATCCAAATGTTTCAACAAATTTTCGATGTCCCAACAATCATCGATTCGAACATTTCCAATGCGTATGCGTCTCAATGAAGTAAGAAAGGATCCCGAGTTAAGAGCAAAACCAATATCGCGAGCTAAAGCCCTAATATAAGTTCCTTTACTGCAAACAATTCGAAGCGTTAATGTAGGAGGAACAAAATTGAGTATTTCAATCTCATCTATAACCAATTTTTTTGGTTTTAGTTCAATTTCCTGTCCATTTCTTGCATATTCATAAGCTCTTTTTCCATCTATTTTCACCGCTGAAAATATCGGAGGGATTTGTTCTATTTCACCAATAAAGGTTGACACAACTTGATCTATCAATTCTCGCGTGATATGTTCGGTTGGATAAACCGCATTTACTGGAAGTTCCATATCGAAGGATGGTGTAGTTGCACCTAATTTTAATTCGGCAATATATTCTTTGGTTTGGGACTGAAAACTTTCAATTTGTTTGGTTGCCTTACCAGTACAAATAATCATCACGCCCGTTGCTTCCGGATCAAGCGTGCCGGCATGGCCAACTTTAATTTTTTTTATTCCGGCAACTTTTTTAATTTTCCAGCGTAACCTATTAACAACATTGAATGATGTCAAGTGCAAAGGTTTATCCACATAAAAAACTTCGCCTTTGAAAACATCCATTTACATCATATTTAAATTATAACCCATTCCCAACAACAATAAAATAACTCCTCCTACTGCTATGCGATAATAACCGAATGCCTTGAATCCATAACGACTTATAAAATCGATAAAAAAACGAATGGCAACCAATGCAACAATAAAAGCTATTACATTACCCAATAACAGCAACAACCAGTTCTGCACCAGCAAATCCTTTCCACCCTGTTCGCTGAGAAGCTGAAAAAGTTTGTACCCTGAAGCTGCAGCCATAGTAGGAACAGCAAGGAAAAACGAAAATTCTGCCGCATTCTTTCGCGTTAATTTTACCGCCATTCCACCTACTATGGTGGCCATTGAACGGGAAACTCCAGGAATCATGGCTATACATTGAAAAAAACCGATTTTTAAAGCTCTTTGCCAACCAATTGACTGGTCTTGAGAAGAGGCTGAAAACCATTTATCTACAAAAAGCATCACAAAGCCTCCTATAAAGAGCATCAAAGCAACAACAAAAACATCTCCGAGCAAAACATCAATAAAATCGCCTGCTAAAAAACCTATGACAGCAGCAGGTAAAAAACCAATTAACAGTTTCCAGTAAAAATCGTATCGATAAAAAAATTTTCGGATAATAACACGTTGTTTCACAAATTTTTTCCCTTCAGAATAGGTCGGCACATTAAATTCATCCAGTGGTTGCAACCGAAAAAATCTGTTCCAATAAAGAACAATCACAGAAAGAATAGCTCCAAATTGAATAATAACAGTGAAAGCTTTTACAAATTCCGTACTTTCTATACCCAGAAAACTTTGTGTAATTATCATGTGTCCAGTTGAAGAAACAGGAAGAAATTCCGTTAGTCCTTCAACAATGGCGATTATAATTGTCTGCCAAAAAGTCATCATTATTTACTTTTTGGTTTAAAAAGAATGGCAAATATGATAAACAAAAAACCAAAAAATGAAACCATTGGGCCTACAGTTATGCGACGAAAACTGAAAATATCCGGATTAAATTCCACTTGGGTAGAAGAACCTGTCATTAGAAAAAAACCTATAACAATAATTGCAAATCCGGATGCTATAAGCACCAAATTTATTTTGCCAAGTCCGGATGAATGTCTATTTTCCATTACGTTAAAAAATTTAACAAATTAAAATTAAAATATACACAGGAAAAAACATATTACCTTTTTCAAAAAGTTACGCGGTTAACAGCCCTTATTGAATTGAACAGGATTTTGTAACATTTCTGCTATTTGATGACCTAATTGTAGGCAGGATTCATAATTATCTTTTTTTAGACCCTGTTTTTCTTCCACCATCACATCAGACATAGGCCATTGCAAGCGATTTGCAAATTCAGTCAAGTTTCTCACTGCTGCGCCCGACCACGTATAGGAACCAAAACAACCGAATATCCTGTTTTTTAATCCACGACTTTCAATTTTTCTAATTAAATCTTCCATTTCAGGAAATAGTCCGTTGTTATAAGTTGGACTCCCAAAAATACAACCTCTATATCGGTAAATGTCTCGCAAAATGATGGAAAGATCGACTGTTGAAATATTGTGAATAATCACGGGTTTAACACCTGCTTCTGCCAAACCTTGCGCTACCGTTTCAGCCATTAGTTCTGTATTTCCATACATTGATCCATAAACTATCACTACTCCTTCTTCTGCTTGGAAACTGCTTAGTCTATCATATATTTCTACAGCTTTTTTTAAATTGGTTTTCCACACGGGGCCGTGTGTGCTGCAAATTATTTCATAAGGTAAATGCTCCAATTTTTTTATGGCTTTTTGTACCGGCGAACTATATTTACCAATAACATTAGCATAATACCGATACATTTCATCCCAATATTTGTCTATATCAAGGTTTTCATCCAATATACTTCCATTAAGTGCACCAAAGCTTCCAAAAGCATCGCCTGAAAAAAGCACCTTATCGGCATGGTCAAAAGTCATCATTGTTTCCGGCCAATGAACCATCGGAGTCAGAAAAAACTGTAATTGATGGCGCCCTAAAGAAAGGCTTTCTTCATCGGAAACTTTCAAAAGCGATCCATCAATTTCATAAAATCCTTTCACCATGCTCAATGTTCTTTCATTGCCTACAATAGTCATATTTGGAAAATATTTTCTCAACAACCGCAAGGAACCCGAATGATCTGGTTCCATGTGATTGATAATCAGATAGTCTAATCCTTTATCTCCCAATTGTGAGAGTATTTTTTGTATCAATATTTCGCCAAAATGAATATCTACTGTATCAATCAAAGCGGTTTTTTCATCTACAATCAAATATGCATTGTAAGAAACACCATCGTATAAGGGAATTAAATTCTCGAATTTCGCTTTCTGTCTATCGTTAACGCCTACATAATATATATCGTCTGTTATCTTTTGGTTACGGAACATTTTTAGTCAATTTTAACTTCTCAGTTTGTAATGATAGTGATTTCAAAAATAAAAAATCGAACTACAAAGATAAAATAAATTCTCCAAATAGGAAAAATATAGAGTCAGCCTTATGACGAGGAAAATTCAACCGGCAAATGCAAAATTAGATAAAATGTTTGAAAAACTCATTTTTGGTAAATCAAAACAAAAATTCCTAAAAGAAAAAGTTTTAACTTTGTAGAAAACCAAATAGCTGTGAGGTTTTACAGAGTTGTTTATGAAACCCACATGTATTGCATACACAAACAAGAATGAATATAATATTCAGACATGTGGGTTCCATCAGACCTTTAAAAATAAATTATATTCTGTTGAAAAAGAATTTTCTTACTTGATTCCTTGATTACTGCTTTTAAGTGAATTTTGACTGGAATAAAGTAATTTAGAATAGTTTAAAATATTATTTAAACTTCTTATAAATTAGCTTGTTACTTCAAAAATAGGTGAAAAAACCATTTATTATTTATTATTTTTGCATTCATGAATATTTTTCTATCATTGAAGTGAAATATGAAAAATGAAGACAGAACATCACAAGCCATGCATGCTACGTGGATGGGTTTTTGGGTTAATTTTACCTTAACAGTATTTAAACTTTTGGCAGGTTTTTTGGGTAAAAGTACTGCCATGATTGCAGATGGAGTACACTCACTATCCGATTTTATAACAGATTTGATTGTTATTATATTTGTAAGAATTGCTGGAAAAGAAAAAGATCAAGACCATGAATACGGACACGGAAAATTTGAAACATTTGCAACTTTTCTGGTCAGCCTTGCACTCGCTGCTGTAGGAGTTTACATTTTCATAAACGGTCTAAACAAAGTTATACAGGTAACACAGGGAGAAATAATTGAACCACCAACCATTATAGCATTGATAGCAGCTCTGGTGAGTATTATTGTTAAGGAAGGATTATACCGATATACAGCAAGAATTGGGAAAAAAATTAACAATCAAGCCATTGTAGCAAATGCATGGCACCATCGCTCCGATGCCTTATCATCAATAGGTACCGGATTAGGTATTGCCGGAGCAATTTTTTTTGGTGAGCAGGCTCGAATTTTAGATCCGATAGCGGGTATCATTGTCAGCTTTTTTATAATAGGAGTAGCCCTGAAAATTTTATTACCCAGCGTCAATGAACTTTTAGAAAGGTCATTACCAGAAGAAACGAAAAAGGAAATATTTGAAATTATCGAATCGAACCCTGAAATACTGTCTTACCATAACCTCAAAACCAGAAAAGTAGGAAACACTTTTGCCATCGATATACACATTAAACTCGACAAAACTACAACCTTTTTACGTTCTCACGATATTGCAACTGAAATTGAAAATAAGCTAAGAAATCGATTTGGTAAACAAACCATCATTAATATTCATACCGAACCATTTAACGAAGAAAAAGACCAAAAGAGAAGATAAACAAGATTTACTCAGGGTGCGCAGAATGAGACTCGAACTCACACGCCGTAACCGGCACTACCCCCTCAAAGTAGCGCGTCTACCAATTCCGCCATCTGCGCAAAAAACAAAATGAAAACTTGGTGTGCCCAAAACAGGACTCGAACCTGCACAGCCTAACGGCCACTAGTCCCTGAAACTAGCGCGTCTACCAATTCCGCCATTTGGGCTATTCCTGTTTTCAAAATTGCAGGGATAAGTTTTGAGCGAAAAACGGGACTCGAACCCGCGACCCCGACCTTGGCAAGGTCGTGCTCTACCAACTGAGCTATTTTCGCACAATTTGATCTTTTGGAAAAGCGCAGCAAAGATACTTTCTTTTTGCTAATTTGCAAAAAATTTCAAAGGAAAAATCTTGATATTTTTCTTTTAAAAAATACAAGTAACTAATTCTTCAAAAACTTTTTTCTTTCTATATTCCGTAGCTGTATCCTTCTGTAATTGATTAAATGCAACCTATCAATAGAAACTGTTCAACTATTATCCTATGGCAAGCTATTAAGGTTTTGTTCAAGATTTTATAGTTGGAAGTTGGAAATACCTCGATTTTCATGTACTTTTGCAGCGGAAAAATCAAGACCCTTTCCAAATAATTGAC
>Ga0116145_1001649_pt1 | contig 21850 bp, 15 predicted proteins | sample AD_JPNHG1_MetaG_FD_89747 | JGI IMG/M metagenome (GOLD analysis project Ga0116145, IMG submission 89747) | Active sludge microbial communities of municipal wastewater-treating anaerobic digesters from Japan - AD_JPNHG1_MetaG | ecosystem: Engineered > Bioreactor > Anaerobic > Digestate | place... | reverse complement strand
AGGCGAGTCCGTCCGTACTCTTCTTGGTCCTTTGTGCTCCCGAGCCGGCCGTGTTGGAGGGTCGGGCGGGCCAGCCACCAGCCGTCGGAGCAGACGCCCGTTCGGGTCCGAGGCCGGTGACAGCAAACCGCAGACGTGCTTGCGCACACGTATACCATAACAGGGGCAAACCCCAGGAGAAAGCTTACACCATGGCAAAGAAGTGGGTCTACTTGTTCGGCAACGGCAAGGCGGAGGGTGATGGCAGCCAGAAGGATCTGCTCGGCGGAAAAGGAGCAAACCTGGCCGAGATGGCGCTGCTCGGGCTTCCGGTCCCGGCCGGTTTCACGATCACCACGGAAATGTGCAGCGAGTACTATCGCCGCGGCAAAAAGTTCCCGCCCGAGCTCAAGAAACAGGTTGAGCATGCCCTGGTCCAGGTCGAGAAGGCCATGGGCAAGAAGTTCGGCGATCCGAAGAACCCGCTGCTGTTGTCGTGCCGTTCGGGCGCACGCCAGTCCATGCCGGGCATGATGGAGACGGTCCTCAACATCGGCCTGACGAGCAAGACGATCCCGGGCATGATCGCCAAGACGAACAACCCCCGGTTCGTCTGGGACTCTTATCGCCGCCTGATGCAGATGTATGCGGACGTGGTGATGGAAAAGGCCGAGGGAATCGAGCCGCCCGAAGACATGGGCGTCCGCCGACAGATGGAACGGGCAATGGAACAACTCAAACGCAGCAAGGGCTACAAGCTGGACACCGATCTGACCGTCGAGGATCTACAAGCCCTGTGCGACACGTACAAGAAGATCATTCAGGACGTTCTGGGCAAGTCGTTCCCGGATGACCCCATGGAGCAGCTTTGGGGCGGCATCCGCGCGGTCTTTCAGTCATGGAACGGTAAGCGCGCGATCTCCTACAGGCGCATCGAGAACATTCCGGATGACTGGGGCACGGCGGTCAACGTCCAGGCAATGGTGTTCGGCAACATGGGCGAGAACAGCGCCACGGGCGTCGCATTTACCCGTAACCCGGCCACCGGTGAAGACGCCTTCTACGGCGAGTGGCTGGTCAACGCCCAGGGCGAGGACGTCGTGGCCGGCATCCGAACCCCAAGTCCGTTAAATGAGGCAACACGCCCCGAAGGTAACACCGAGCCCAGCCTCGAAAAGGCTAATCCCAAGACCTACAAGCAGCTTCACGCCATCCGCGACAAGCTGGAGAAGCATTTCCGCGAAATGCAGGATATCGAGTTCACCATCGAGGAAGGCAAGGTCTACATGCTGCAGACCCGCACCGGCAAGCGCACGGGGCCGGCGGCGGTGCGAATCGCGGTGGACATGGCCAAGTCGAAGCTGATCACGCCGGAAGAGGCGGTAATGCGAGTGACTCCGGCCCAGCTCGATGAGGTGCTCCATGATGTGCTCGACCCGCTCGCGGAAAAGAGCGCGATCAAACTGTGCACCGGCCTTCCGGCCGGCCCGGGCGGCGCGACCGGACAGGTGGTATTCACGGCCGAGGCGGCCGTCGAGGCGGCCGGCAAGGGCAAGCAAGTGATCCTGGTCCGTGAGGAGACGAACCCCGAGGACGTCGAGGGCATGCGTGCGGCGGTCGGCATTCTGACCGCCCGCGGCGGCATGACCAGCCACGCCGCACTGGTGGCCCGCGGCTGGGGCAAGTGTTGCATCGTCGGGGCGGGCGACGTACATGTCGACCTCGCCGGCAGAAGCCTGCGGGTCGGCAACGAAATCATTCGCGAAGGCGAATGGTTGAGCCTCAACGGCACCAAGGGCGTGGTCTACAAGGATCGCCTCCCAATGGTCGCAGGGGCCGAAGATAATCCCTATTTCAAACAGTTCATGGCGATGTGCGACAAGATCCGCAAGCTCGGCGTGCGCGCGAACGCGGATACGCCCGCGGATGCCGCCAAGGCCCGCAAGTTCGGTGCCGCCGGCATCGGACTCTTCCGCACGGAGCACATGTTCTACGGCAAGGGAGCCGAGGAGCCGCTGTTCAAGCTGCGAAAGATGATCCATGCCAGGTCGCTCGAGGAACGCAAGGCGGCGCTGGATGAACTCTTCCCGCACGTGAAGTCGGATATCAAGGCGACGCTTGAAGCGATGGACGGCCTCCCGGTGACCATCCGCCTGCTGGATCCGCCGCTGCACGAGTTTGTGCCCCAGAAGGAAGATGAGCGAAGGAAGCTGGCCGCCGGTCTGGGCATCTCGCTCGAGGAACTCGAGAAACGGGCTGAGTCGCTGGACGAAGTGAATCCGATGATGGGACACCGCGGCGTTCGCCTCGGTGTCACCTACCCGGAAGTCAGCGAGATGCAGGTTCGGGCGATCCTCGAGGCGGCAGCCGAGCTGATCAAGGCCGGCAAGAAGGCCATGCCCGAGATCATGATCCCGGTAACGTGCGATGTGAGCGAGCTGAAGCATCAGAAGCAGATCGTCGATCGCGTGGCTGGCGAGGTGGCGAAGAAATTCGGAATGAAGAAGATTTCGTTCCTGTACGGCACGATGATCGAAATCCCACGCGCGGCGTTGAAGGCCGACGAAATGGCACAGGTGGCCGAGTTCTTCAGCTTCGGCACGAACGATCTGACGCAGATGACGTTCGGATTCAGCCGCGATGACGTGGGAGGGTTTGTGCCCGAATACATCAAGGGCAAGCTCCTGCCCGCCGACCCCTTCCAGATACTGGATCAGAGCGGGGTGGGCGAGTTGGTCAAGCTTGGAATCGAGCGCGGCCGGGCGACCCGCCCAGGTTTGAAGGTCGGGATTTGCGGCGAACACGGCGGCGAGCCGGAGTCGGTCAAGTTCTGCCACCGTGTGGGGATGGACTATGTGAGCTGCTCACCCTACCGCGTCCCGATCGCCCGACTGGCGGCGGCAAAGGCGGTGGTCGAAGAGAAGAGAACCCAATCGGCCAAGCCTGCCAAGAAGGGCAAAAAGACACCGAAACGCAAGAAGTAGAACGCGCCGCTTCGGTGCTGGCGATCAGTTGCTGACTGGACGATTGACAACAGAACGCCCCGCTTCTCCTTTCGGAGAGGCGGGGTGCCCTTTTTTCCACAACCTCGGCATCACCGCGATACCGTTCGATCGCAGACACCTGAACTTGTACTTGCTGGCGGACCCTTGTCGGGTATGTGATTGCAGCCTATCCAGGAACGACCGTCTGGTCCTTGTTCAACAGGAAAGCCACGAACACACCGAGGTATGCTCGTGGCCTTCGGCTACTCTAGGGTTCGCAGAGTATTGCGAAAGCCGACATCACGATCGGCCGGAAGAGCCAGATCGCTGTCGGCTTCAGGACATTCAGTAGCGGCCCCTGCCACCACCATAGCCGCCACCGCCGCCATGGCCGCCTCGGCCGCGACCGCCACCACGATCTTCGCGCGGCTTGGCTTCATTGACCTTCAGCGGCCTTCCGCTGACCTCTTGGCCGTCAAGGGCCGAGATCGCGGCTTGGGCCTCTTCGTTTGTACCCATCTCCACGAAACCGAAGCCCTTGCTCCGGCCACTGGCCCGATCCATGATCACTTCCGCACTCTGGACGCTGCCATGAGGTGCGAAAAGCTCAGCCAGTTCATCGCTGGTGGTAGAGTACGACAGATTTCCGACATACAACTTCTTGCCCATCGTCAATTCTCCTGTTCGAGGGCATCACGACCCGCATTTCTCTTTCCGGGTCCTTTCAGAAAGTGGCCAACATTCCGGCCAAGAAGGTAGGAGGGCGATTGAGATTGCAGTGCGGACTTGTTCAACCAACGTCACGTTCCTGACTCGTTCGACAAACCAACCAGAAAACACTATACACTGCAATTCACGAAAAGTACAGCCCGCGTTCTCCGAAATGTGCCTGCCCACCTTCTTCAGACCGCAAGTCTGGGCCGGAACGTGGGAGGCCGCCGGCAGGCCTGGACAGGGCGCGGGGCCCTCTCCAACCGGCGAAAACCTTCTAAACTGTTGATATGGCTAATGATACGATTGTTTCGGCCCACGGTACGTGTGGCGACGTTACCCATTTCCGCAAGTGACTGCTTACCGACACCCCGCCGCGAGTTCCGGTTCGCGATTGGCCCGTTGCCGATTGCCTTGGGGCCGGGTCGCTTGACATCTTTTTTGCCTTCTCGACTATGTGTCGTGGGCCAGGAACCTTGATCGGATCGTTTGCCGGGCCCTACGGATGAGTCGTTCATTGGAACCTTGCGGCCGGACATCTGTGCGCCTTGCGCGCATGTTTCCGGATCGCCGGGCGCCATGCCCACGGCTCTGCGTGGGCATGCGCCTTTAGTCTCCTCCGTCGCGACGGGTGTGCGCTTTGGCGCATCTTTTGGTTGCGGCCGAAGGCCGCCTTGGGAAGACAGTCTTCAATGTTGAGAAACCCCACCGCAGCACTCTGTACCGTAACGTTCTGGGCGACCCTTCTTTGCTTCGGCTGCAACGGCACGGGGCAAAGCGCGCTCATGCCACGCATCGCCGGTCCCTGGTGGACCGTTGCCCGCAGCCCCGACCTGGGCGGATTGAACGGGCCTCCTGCCGAGAACCCGAACCATCGCCAGGAACCCGTCGATTTCGCGATCTGGCAGGCGGCCGACGGAACGTGGCAGATCTGGTCCTGCATCCGCAACACGAGATGCGGTGGTCTGACACGATTGTTCTATCGCTGGGAAGGCAAACGCCTGACCGATCCGGACTGGACGCCGCTGGGGATCGCCATGCAGGCCGATCCGAAATACGAATCCCGCGTCGGCGGTTTGCAGGCCCCGTATGTCATTCGCATCGGTGACCTCTACTACATGATCTACGGGGACTGGGACTGGTTGATGATCCAGCGGAGCCGAGACGGAAAAGTGTTTGAGAGGTGGCCCTATCCCAACGGCAAGCTGGGCATGTTTACCGAAGGCCCCGAAGCCAACACCCGCGACCCGATGCTGATCCGGATCAACGATCTCTGGCATTGCTACTACACGGCCTTCCCAAACCAGATCGGGGCGGTGTTCTGTCGGACATCAAAGGATCTGCGCACTTGGAGCGAATCGAAGGTGGTTGCTCGCGGCGGCCTCACGGGCACTTCGCCATACTCCTGCGAATGCCCGCATGTGGTGAAAATCGGCGACTGGTTCTACTTGTTCCGTACACAGCGTTACGCCGGTCCGCCAACCACCAGCGTTTATCGTTCGAAAGATCCCATGGATTTCGGCATCGATGAGAAGGCGGATGACAAGTTCGTCTGCCTGCTGGAAGTGGCCGCCCCGGAGATTGTCTTTCACGGCAACCTCTACTATATTGCCGCCCTGCTGCCGGACATCCAGGGCATCCGCATCGCTCGCCTGACATGGATCCCGGACAGCATGAACCGCGGGGGATCGACCACAAACTGACGACGGAGGCCAACGGCAGGATGCCAATCGCTGATAGCCCTCCGTCTCTTCCAGGAGACTACCATGCCTTCATTCAACGGACTCGGTATGCACCTCGGTAATCTTCCACGACTCTCCAATGCCAAGACCCGATCGATCAGCCCGGAGAATTTCACCGGCGAAAAGGGCAAGGGCGGCATGGCCACGGAGGGGCTGGGCAGGGAGGCCGCTCGCCAGCTGGGGCAAGGCTGGAAGATCTCGCCGGCAATCAAGATCGCGGCCGGGGAGGAACGAGAATTGGCCAATATCCAAGGCCCCGGCGCGATCCAGCAGATCTGGATGACTCCGACCGGACCGTGGCGAATGCAGATTCTCCGGATCTACTGGGACGACCAGGCGATGCCGTCGGTCGAGTGCCCGATCGGCGACTTCTTCGCTTGCGGCTGGGGCCGGTACGCCCACGTCAATTCGCTGGCCGTCTGCGTCAACCCCGGCAGCGCGTTCAACTGCTACTGGGAGATGCCCTTCCGCAAGAAATGCCGCATCACCTTCACGAACCTCGACGACAAGGAGATGGTCCTTTTCTACCAGATCAACTACACGCTGACCGAAGTGCCCGAGGACGCGGCCTACTTCCATGCTCAGTTTCGCCGCTGCAACCCCCTGCCCTACAAGACCGACTACACCATCGTCGACGGCATCAAGGGCAAAGGACAGTTCGTCGGCACCTACATGGCCTGGGGTGTCAACAACAACGGCTGGTGGGGCGAAGGCGAGATCAAGTTCTTCATCGACGGCGACACCCAGTGGCCCACCATCTGCGGGACCGGCACCGAGGACTATTTCTGCGGCTCCTACTGCTTCATCGTCAATAAGGGGCCCGGCGGCACTCGCGAGGGCAAGGGCGAGCAGTATCAGGAGTACTCGACGCCGTATGCCGGCATGCCGCAGGTCATCCGCCCGGACGGCGTCTATGACGCCAACACCCGTTTCGGGCTGTATCGCTGGCACATCATGGATCCGGTTCGGTTCGAGAAGGATTTGCGGATTACCATCCAGGCCCTCGGCTGGCGAAGCCATGGCCGCTATCTGCCTCTGCAGGACGACATCGCCTCCGTCGCCTACTGGTACCAGACGCTGCCGACGGCTCCGTTCCCGAAGCTGCCGGATAGGGATCACCTCGAGATCATCTGAGCATCACGGCGTGCCGAGCACGCGCCGCTTGGCTTGGCACTGCCAAGGAGACCGCTCCAGTCGGATCGTGGCCAGATCTCGGCGAGCCCTTTCGAGCCAGAACCGCTCTCATAGGTTTGCCGAAAGATTGCCCCCTGCATGTTTTCCTGACAGGCCAACGACCCGCGCGCCTACCAGTATCGCCGGTAGAGGTAAAACCAGATTGCGGCGTAGATGGAAAACCAGAGTATGAGGCTCTTGTACCACGGGCGCGGCGGGGCGTCGGCACGGCGCGCGAGCAGTGCCGGGCTCCAGTTGAACGGCTCCCATCGCTCAGCCGGTGGAGGTGGATAGCGCAGCGAGACGATGACCGCGCCGGCGATGGTCAGCACCTGGGCAAAGAAGGCCAGGTAGAGCCAGTGAAGCTTGACGCCGGCGAGGTGGAAACCCGCGATGATGACGGCCTGGATCGCGGTACCGCCGAAGAGGGCAAAAAGACCGCCCTGGTAGTTAGCACGCTTCCACAGGATGCCGAGGAACAGGGCCGTCAGGAACGGCGTCGAGAGATAGGTCACGCCCTGCTGAAAGTACTTGAAGATGCCGCCGAAGTGGGCGACGGCCGGGGCGACGAGCGCGGCGATAACCAGAGCCAGAAGCGAGGCGATGCGGCCGGCCCGGACGGTCTGGACATCGTCAGCGTGGGGGCGGAGCCATTTGCGGTAAACGTCGAGAGCAAAGAGCGTCGCCGTGGAATTGGACAGAGCGCTCAGCGTGGACATCACCGCGGCCAGAAAGCCGGCAAGCACGATTCCCCGCAGGCCCCAGTCCGGAGCCAGCATCCGCAAGGCAAAAGGGAAGGCCAGATCCCTGTCGCGCAGAGGATCGGCCATGTTCATCACGTGAATCCAGTGGTAGACGATCAGGCCGATGAAGCAGGTCACCAGCGGCCGTATGAAATTGATGAAGCCGGCGAAGATGATGCCCATGTAGCCGTCCCACTCAGAGCGGGCCCCGAGCACACGCTGGATCATCACCTGGTTGCCGGCCTGATAGAACAGGATGACGCCGAACATGGCGGTGATCAGCCCGAGGAAAGGCGCGGCCTCATCGCCGGGGGGACGGTAAAGGTGGAATCGATCGGGGCTTGCGGCGATCATCGCGTTCCAACCGCCATCGACTCTGCCCAGGGCGGCAAAGAAGAGCAGAACCCCCCCGCCAACCAGCATGAGGCACTGCATCGCGTCGGTCCACATCACCGACGCCAGGCCGCCCTTGACCGTATAGGCGGCGACGATCAGGACCGTGGCCCAGAGTGTGAGGTGGAAGGGCCAGCCGGTCAGGCCCGAGATGGCGAGTGTTCCACCGTACAGCACGGGCACCAGGAAGATGAACACGTAGGCGAAGAGCATGACGAAGCTGTAGAAATCACTGCACAGCGTGCCATAGCGGCGATGGAGGAATTCCGAGACGGTGGTGACGCGGTTCTTGAGGTACACCGGGATGAAGAAGATCATCAGCAGCGTATAGACCGGCAGGCTGCACCACTCCCAGTTGGCGATGGCCATGCCGTGCTCATAGGCGGCCCCGACGGTGCCGACGATCTGCTCGCTGGAGACGCTGGTGGAGACGAAGGCCGAGCCGATGATCCACCATGGCAGACGGCCGGAAGCCAGGAAGTAGCCGCGGGCGGTCTTGTCCTGCCGACGCGAGGCCCAGAAACCGACGGCAACCACAGCGGCCAGCGAAGTGACGATGATCGAGAGGTCAAACGAGTTAAGGGCAAACTCCACGGAATCCTCCGTGCCTTGGCAAATCCGTGCTGAACTCGTTTTACGGACAGCCCATCTGAACTCAGTGCGGCCAATGATATGTGCAGACTCATGAAGCCCCAAGCGGTCCGATACACCGGGATTTGCCTCAGGGCACCCCGAAATGCGGCGGCGGGCAGAAGAGGCAGACGCCGCCGTGCGTTGCCGCTACTTCCCGACAGCCGGGCAGTGTCGTGCACAAGGCAGCCGGCTTGGCGTCGCTCACCGGGCCATGGCATGGTGCTGCCCACCGAAGGGCAGTACACCAATCAGGCCTTCCGGTTCGGCGGCATTCTTGCGTCCGCATATGTGTTTGCTACCCGACCCGGAACGACCGTCCCGTGCCCCATAATTCGTCGTATGGCGGCTGCGGCACGACGATGGGCTCAAGTCTGCGCACCATTTGTGAAGCAGGCAGAATCCCGATCCGATGACGGATGATGCACAGCGATATCCTTCTCACTGTGCTCACTCGCCGAGCGGAGATGCCCCATGAAAGCCGTCAATCTGTCTTCGGACGACAGCGAATGGAGGCTTGGCGGTCTCAACGGTTACGCGGTCATCCTGGCCGTGGTTCACCTGGTTGTGGCCTGTCCGATCCTGGTTCTTGTCGCATGGGCGGCGAACAACGGCGGAATGACCGGCAAGTGCGTTCCGCTCCTGGCTTTCGCCGTCGGGCCGTTCGTCGTCTTCGCGGTTTACAGCGGTTTGTTTCGACTCATCGCCGGACGCTGGACGCTGGTACCCAACTTCGCCTTCCTTGCGTGCGTAGCCGGCGTATGGTTTGTGGGCGCGACCAAAACGTGTCAGACCAGGATGATCAGTGTAGCGCAAGCCGAGCAAACGCATCAGAACCTGAGCAGTCAGGTCGAGGGTCTTACCGAAAGTCTGCGAGCCTTCGTCGAGAAGACGGGTCAATACCGGATGGAGGCGAAACCTTTGGCAAACTACCTGAAGGCCGCCGAAGCGGCAGGCCTCCCGCGGCCCGCGGTCGAGGAATGCTGCAACACAGCGATGACGCTGCTGAAAGAGGAGCGTCATAAACGCGCGGTCCGCCACGATGCGATCTCCCGCTTGAACGCGGCCGGAGGGACCCAGGCAAAGACCATCACCTCAAGAAAGGATGCTGAAAGCCGGCTGAAGCTGGCCCAACAGATTCTCAAGGCCGCCGAGGACGTGCAGCAGCACATGACTTCCGGCAGCGAGCGAATCCGGGACATCCTGGTTAAGGCGGGCATCAACGGAACGCGATTGGAACAACTGCGAGGTTGCGTGCCCGGATATGGGGTATCTGCCGAAGACAAGAGTGCCTGTACTGCGATGCTGGAGTATGACCAAACACGGGTAGCGTACTTTTCTCTGCTCGCCGACAAGTGGGGCCAATGGCAATGGGACCGCGATCGGTTTGCATCGTCGGACCCGGCAATAGTGAAGGAATACAAACGACTGTCTGACGTGCTCGGCAAGACTGAGGCGAACGCTGACCTTCCGCCGAGGCAAACCCAGGGCGTCAGCTCCGTGAACAAGACGCAAAACCCCCAGCCGGTCAAGAACGCGCAGAATGCCAACCCCGCGAGGAAGTCCAAAACCGCTACTCCGGCAAAGAAAGCCGCGTCCGCCTCGTCGAAGGATAAGAGACAAACGATCCGGTGATGGTGCATGGCGGTTTCGACCATATCGCGAGCAGTTACGTTGCACGACGTGAACCGGTTGTCAATCCCTGTCCCCCGCGCGATCAGCGTTTCTGCGAAGTCATCGCGAGCTTGAACAAGCACGCTGAGTGAGCCGCCATGCGGTAGGTGGCCGGTGGGCCGGAGGGGAGATCCTGGGTGCCTAATTGGACGCCAGGTCGGTCCGTGTCCTGGCACGTCAAGGTCCGCACGAAACCGGCACCCAGATCTGCATCCCGGACCCGCAATGCCAGATCGACCGGCTCATCCGTGGAGCGGTTCACCGCCACGACGTACAGCGAACTCTCATCGCGCATCGCCAAGGCGGAGATGATCGGCACGTTCTTGACGTCGGGGGCCAGGGCGTTGAATGCGGTCGCATACTTGTCGCCCTGGCTGTCGAAGTCGAATGTGTCGCAGGTCACCTGCGTGCGGACGGTGTGGGTGCCCAGGCCGCCGGCATAGAACTCGAAGACCTTGTAGTTGTCCTTGATGCGGCCGTCGGTGTACATGATACCGCAGGGGTAGGCCCCGAAGAGGTGGTGCAGGTGGGCCCGGCGGATGCCGTGGCTGATCATCACCCGAAACGCGTCGACCAGCAGGAGTTGCTGAGCAGCGGTGTCGGCGGCGGCCGGCATGAGACCGGCCTCGTTGTCCCAGTAGTAGAGCTCGACGCCGTCGATGTCAGCTTCAGCATCAGCTCCGGACAGCAAGAAGTTCACCGCGAGGGAAGTGGCGCCTTCGGGCACCTTGCCGCCGAAAACGATTCTGTGCCAGTGGTTGGCTCGCCATGCTGTCCGACTGGCGGAATCCGAGAGCGGCTCGGCAGGACGACTCTCGGGACCGAGGGTGGTCAGTTGAGCAGAGATGCGATCGGGATGAGGCGTCCGAACCCAGGCCGCGACGCGAATACTCGTGGCCTTTTTGTCCTTCCACTCGAAGGCCTGCGACACCGATATCGACGCGTCGGCCGACGAGCCGGTTCTCAGGCGAAGGCCGCGTCCTCGGCGTCCGGCATCTTGGGAAACGACGGCGGTGCTGCCCGCAACACCGTGGGTGACTCTCCAGCCGGTCATGTCCTGCTCGAAATCGAGATTCTTCGCGTCCAGCTTCGACTTGCGCTGTTCACCCCAACACTTGAGATTCCACTCGGTGATTTCGATGGGTGAGCGGTAGGCGATAGCCTCTTCACGGTATCCGCCCAGGCCCGGGTTGGCGACGCCGCGTCGGCCGTAGAGGATGTTCTGCAGGTTGTGGTGCGACCAGATCAGCAGGTCGGTCCCTTCGATGCTGTAGGGATAGAAATGGTCCTGCACCGCATCGATCAGGCCCGCCTCGTAAAGCTGATTCAGTTCTCGCGTCCAGCGGACGTTGATGTCGTGATTGGTGGCCTGGAGCGGATCCTGATTGTTTCCCATCAGGGGGTAGCCCACCGCGGTGATCCAGAGTTTGAGGCCTTTGATCGTCGGGTGTTGGGCGGCGGCCTCGGCCATGAGTTGCCGCATGGCCTGAGCGTAGGCGGCCACGGTGGGGGCATAATGCTCGGGTGGCCAGTCGGTGGTGGCTTGGCCCCAGTTCTCGTTGCCCATCTCGTAACAGGTGATCGGAAGTCGACCGGCCAGGGCCCGCTCGATGGTGTACTTGCGAACCAGATTCAGCGTCTCGGCCAGAGTCCCGAAGTAGTAGTCCGTATAGCCACAGGGATTTGGGGCCGTGTGTCGATAACGGATGATCTCGGCCACAGGCGCGCCTGTCGGAGGCGGGCCGGGTAAGCCTTCCGTCCCGCCCTGCAAGTTCAGCGTGTAGTAAGGCTCAGCCCCGACGGCCTCGCAGAAAACCAGGAACTGTTCGACCGTCATCTTCCGTTCGTTGTCGGCTTTCCAGTCATAACGGTCAGCCTCGCACCCGTTGGGAAAACGGATCGACTTGATGCCGATCTTCTTGACCGCCTGCATGGCTTCGGGCCGTTTGAGGGCCGCCGCGCCGCCGTAGTCGAGATTGACGCCGATAATCTCGGGCCACACGGGCGTTTCACTGATTTGAGGCAAGATCTCGACGACAGCGGTCGCCGGCCGGCTCGCGGTTTGAGCGATCGAGCCACCGGTTACGGTCAGGAACGCCGCGATCAACGCCGTTGTGGGCCATCTCCTTGCCATTCTTCATCCCCGCAGTTGTCGTCGGGCTCTACATCCTCGCTCCTCGAAGTACTTGGCCTATCGGTATGTCATACAGCGAATATCTCGACGGGACGCACTTGGGAGAGCGTCTTTCAACATACCGCCGACAACACCAATAGACGGCTCTTCGTGTTCTCAGAGAAGCGGGGGTCAGACCCCCCCTGCAACCTGTGCCGCCGAAGAATCGTTGTGAGACGACGATACCTGCTCGGACACGGTTGAAGCTGACATGGGGGCCGCAGGCTTGCCCACAGCGGAGGTGTGCTCCACATGCCCGCCGGGCGGCAATTGTACCAGCGTGTCGGCATCGACCGCCTCATCCGGACCGGCCTCGGCAAGGTATTGCTTGGATCGCCGGTGGAAGTAAAGCCCCACAGCGACGACGAGAACGATGAGCCCGAGGAAACCGATGATGTTGGTGACCATTCGGACATCCGACTTGAGCTGATCAAACTGTGACCCAAACAGCCAGCCGAGCACGACCAGCGTCGGAACACTGATGCACGCGGCGGAGCCGTTCACACTAATGAATTTCCAGAAGGGCACCTTCATAACGCCACTGGCAAGGAAAACCATCGCTCGAAGCCCCGGTAGAAAGCGAGCCGCGAAGATGATCTTGATGCCGTGGTGCTCGAAAAGATGCTCGGCCAGCAGCAGCCTGGAAGGCTTCACGATCCGCCGCATGAAACGGTGTTCGACGATGTGGTGGCCGAATCGACGACCCATGAAGAACAGACAGACATCGCCGGTGAGCACACCCAACATGCCGACGGCGATCATAATCGGCAGGACGGCCAAGCCGCGATAACACAGCCATCCGCCGGTGAGCAGAGGAATGTCCTCGGGGATTGGCATCCCAAAGCTGGCAGCAACCAGTACCGCCAGTACGCACAGGTAGGGCAGTTTGTCCCAGGGCATTCCAATCCTCGGTACAACCCGCTGTCGCAGCTTGCGGAAGCTCTTTACAGGTCCCCTCGATAACTGATTATTGCTATCGAGATTTATCCGGACTATCCTTAACTCGGGGGGCGACCTTCCGCCGGTTCACGGATCTTACACCGGCCGGGTGGTCCTGCCAAACCGGGTTATGATAGTACCGAGCGAGCGAATCCGGTCGCCGAAAGGCGCCTGATCCACGAACGGTCCGGAGAGTCAACCGCCACAGTGGGAAACACACATAACAAATGGTACGCCGAAGGGTTACGTTTCTCGTGCAGCCAGTGTGGCAACTGCTGCACGGGGCCGCCTGGGTATGTCTGGGTCACCCGCGAAGAGATCCGGCGAATTTCCGTCTATCTTGGCCGCGAAGATGACTGGCTCGGCAAGGAGCACCTGAGGCGCATCGGTTTCAGGCACTCGCTGGTGGAGAAGCCAAACGGCGACTGCGTCTTCCTCATGTCGACGGGCAACGGAACCCGGGGGTGCTCGATCTACCCGGTGCGGCCGTTGCAGTGCCGGACCTGGCCGTTCTGGACACAGAATCTCAAATCGCCTTCGGCATGGGCTGCGGCCGGCGAGGTCTGTCCGGGCATGAACAACGGCCGCCAATTCACGATCGACCAGATCGAGGCCGTTCGCCTGAAGGACTCTTGGGAGCCGGGTGAGGAGTCGCCGTTGAAGGCAGATGCTCCGTAAACTCGATGCAGGCGTTTCATGAGTGAGAGGTTGCTACCGGTTTCGGTGTCGGTGCTGCGGGAACATGCGCAACGGCCGGAAATCGTGAGGGCGATGCGCGAGTTTTACGTTGAGGTCGACCGCGAGATTGCGGCTCATGACCCCACGTGCTGGAACAAGGGTAAGTGCTGCTGCTTCGGCCAGTTCGGTCACCGGCTGTACGTGACCTCGCTCGAAATCGCGTATTACCTGGCGACAGGCAACCTCACGCCCCCGGTCACTTCCGACGCCTGCCCCCACGCGATCGACGGCAAATGCCACGCCCGCGAGCGGCGGCCCTTCGGCTGCCGCGTTTTCTACTGCGATCCGAGCGCCCAACACTGGCAAGGACCGCTCAGCGAGCGGCGACTGACTCAGCTCAAGGCCATGCACGAGGCGCTGCAAGTCCCCTACATGTACGTGGATTGGATGACGGTAATGAAGGGAATGCAGTAACGGACAGGCTGCCGGTCTGTTAGTCTCTTCTGTCGCGACTGGTCTGCATTTTACGCGCATGTTTCTGGATCGCAGAGCGCTTGGGTTGCGGCCCGCAAAAACGCGGTCCGCCTTAGTCTGTTGGTCTGTTGGTCTGTTGGTCTGTCAGATGGTAGCGACCACGAAAGGCATCGAATCGGACCCATAGCACGTCGAGGAACATCCTGATCGAGTCGCGGAAGAGTTTGACTTTGGTATGGGAGACGTGGCTCCAATGCACGGGGATCTCGCAGATGGTCAGGCCCATCCGCGACGCGAGGTAGAGCATCTCCACGTCGAAGGCGAAGGTCTCGACGCGTTGCAGTCTGAGGATCGGGTCGATCTTGCTGCGCCGAAAGGCCTTGAACCCGCATTGGGTGTCGTAGATCGGCAGGCCGGTCAGCATGCGGACAAGTAGATTGAAGATCTTGCCGGCGGTCTCGCGAAAGCGGGATTGCCGCATGGCGATCAGGCTACGGTCGAGGGCCCGGGAACCGACGACGATGTCACACTGGCCGGCCAGGATCGGCCCGACCAATGCGGGCAGTTCGGACATCGGCGACGATAAGTCCGCATCAGTGAAGGCCACGATGTCGCCGGTTGCGTGGAACATTCCGGTTCGCACGGCCGCGCCTTTGCCCTGATTCCGCTGATGGCGAAGCAGGATGAGTTGCACCGGAGTGGCTGCATGCTGCCGACGAGAGCCCTCGACGATCACGGCTGTCCGGTCGGTTGAGCCGTCATCGACGACGATCACTTCGCGAAAAGCCGGCCAAGCCTCGACATAAGCCATGACTTCCTCCAAGGACCGGCCTATACACAGCTCTTCGTTGTAGGCTGGGATCACCAATGAGACGCTCTGGGCCGTGGTTTGAAGGAGCGATTCCCAAGGCGCGATGCGGTCAGCATGAGATAGACTGATGGTGCTGTTCGAACTGACTGCCATCACGCTAACCGCTCACCTTTGCGTCGGGAAGGCCGGCACGAGGCCGCGAAGCATCCCCCCACGGCCAGCAGGCCGAGGCACATGAGAACCAGACCCGCGCGGAGGCTGCCAGGCTCAAAGCGAAACTCGACCCGACATTCGCCGGCCGGCACGTGGACTCCGCGGAAGATCCCGTTGACCTTCAGTATATCCGCAGATCGGCCATTCACGTAAGCCCGCCAGCCCGGGTACATCATGTCGCACAACACGACCAGACCCGGAACCGAAGTAGAGGTCGTCATTGTGACCGCCGAATGGCCATACCGAACGATTCTCACGCGGCCGGGCTCGCCCGGCGCAGCCGAGGGCAGACCGATTGCTGAAGCGGCGGCCTCGACCAAGGCGATTCGAGATGTGTCCACATGCCCCTCGGCCAGGTCTGCAACGGCCTGCTCACATGATGCCGTCTCGCGCACCTCGTAGACCATAAACGCCCGAGGGCATTCGCGCTTGTTTCGGTAGATGTTCAAGCCCTCGCGAAAGACCAGTTCCCAATCGGGGTGGTCGAGCTCATCGGACGGATCGACAAGCAGATAACGGACGTTCAGCAATGACAGCAGAGGCGAATCGAGCGATCCGGGATCCTCGAAACCGATGATCTGGTTGGACCAGAGCGCACGCTGGGGTTCGATCGCGTTTATGTAATCGGCATAGTCGGCAAGGATGACGGAATCGTAGCCCCCGATATCCTGGAGTCCGTAGAGCATCGGAAGGTTCGGATGCAAGACCATCCGGGGGCCGAAACGGCCGATGCGAAACGGGCCGGAATCGGAGCGGAGGAATTCAACGGCCGGGGGGACATGATCGAGCCAGGCCGGATCAGCCTGGGTCATGAAGCCGCCGTTGGCTTGGAAAGGATCAGCGGCCGTCAGTAAGAGACAAAGCATGGCCGCAACCGCTGCACCGCGGGGTTTCCAGACGCGCAAGACAGGAAGAGCAAGGACGACGGCGGCGGCCAGGGCAAAGATCGTCAGACGCAGGGCATTGGCCCACATGTAGCCGGCGACGTCCCAGGAATCGATAAAGCCGTTGCCTTGCGAGAGTCGGGGAATCTGGTCGAAGGCCCGTTCCGCCAGGCGATAGGCAAGGGATGGGAAAACGAGCATCAAGAGCAACGCAAGGAGCATGAGCGTCGGTACGGCGATGATCAGAACGCCTGTTATTCGACGTTGCCCGCTTGCCTGGCTTGCGACCGGTACCGCTGCATCGAGACTCCCATCTCGACACTTTTTGAGACTCTCTCTCATTTCGTCGCACCACGAGCCGCTCAGCCTTCCAAACCAGCGCTGTCCTCCCATTGCGGCCAGGCAGCAGATGGCAAAGGTGCCGGCGAACATCCAGCGAAACGGAGTACGCACCTGCTCGAAACCCGGCACGGTGTAGTAGAACACGGCGTAGATCGGTGTGCCGAAGGCCAACAGCAGTGAGAGTGCAAGAACCAGGATGAAAAACCATCGGTAGCAACCGTGGGCTAACAGGCCGATCAGCATCAGCCCCAGAGGCATCAGCCCCAGGTAAAAGCCGTTCTCGTTGTAGTTCTTGGTCCCGTAGGCATAGAAATCCGCGCCGCGACGAGCTTCGATCGGCCGCATGCTGCGCGTCCGCAGATCGAAGGCCTTGTGCTTGGCGGGGTTTCCGAAGATGTCGGGAACAATCATTTCCAGCAGATGCTCGGGGCGCAGGGCGCGGTTCACCATACGCTCATAGCTTGCCTCGGCTGCGCGGGTGGTGAGGTTCTTGACTTCAAGGAACGGTAGAAGCTGCGGCCCGGCGAGCATCGCGGCCAAGGCTGCTGTCGTGACCGTGGCAGCGCAGAACCCCAGACACCTCTTTGCGGAACGAGTTTGCCGCCAGAGATGCCAGCAGCAGGCGAGGGTGAATAACGCAGCGGTAAAGCACGCATAGAAGGCGATTTCGAAGAAGCCCGCCAGAATCGGCATGGCGAAGATCACTCCTCCGAGACAGATGCGCCACCCTGCCGCACGCCGGAAAGGGGATGGCACCATCTTCGCCGAGCTTTGCCGAGTGCCTGAACCGGCCATTGACTCAGGGATTCCGTTTGCCCCGGCACGAGGAAGGCTGTCGCCGACCGCACGGAAGCAGTCTCCCAGACGGAGGATCCACAGGAGCATCAGCGGCAGCCAGATGGCCGAGCCGATAAGCATGGGCCAGATCAACTGCATCGCCAGGAAGCCGCACGTCGCGAAGGCCACGCCGCCGACGGCGCAACCGAAGGGGCTCACACCGATCCGCCGTAGAAACAGGTACTGAAACATACCGGCCAGCCACAAGTGCAGAACCGTGTAGATAACATAGGCCTGCGGAAGCGGCGCGAGCACGAAGATGATGTTCAGCGGGTAAAACGTGGAGGCTTGGCCGGTGGCGTAAAGCGGATGGCCGCAGAATGCATAAGGGTTCCACAAAGGCCATTCGCCGTCGGCGAGGCAGCGGCGCAGGAGGGTCTTCCAGGCGTAGTTCTCGTACAGCATGTCGCCGATGAGCGAGTTGTGAACCCCGGTGACCCCGGCCGGCGGCGTCTGCGGAGGATACTGCCATGTCAGGTCCGTCGGCAGGAGCACCTTGCCGCCAAAGATCGACGGCCAGAACCAAACCGCCAGCACCATGCCCAGGAAGATCGCGAATCGGGGGAAGGTCATGTCAGGATCCCCCCCGCAATGGCCAAGTCCCAATGACGAAATCCCAATGACCGGTCAATGACGAATGACGAAATCCGAATGTCGAAAGAAGCCCGAAGTCCGAAGTCCGAATGACGAGCAAGGGCGTCAGTGCTGGGCGTAGCGGCGGGCGTAGAGGTCCGGATCGTACTTGGCCCGACGGCCGGGGCAGGTCTCGCGCGGACAGAGCTGGCAGTTCTCATAATGCGTCTCCGAAGGGAAAAAGATACCGGAAACGCTCTTGACGGGCACCATCAAGCAGCTATCGGTCAGCTCCACCCCGATCGCACCGCAGGTGTCGCCCAGCAGGGTGAAGAGTTCGCGCTGCTGTTCCAGCGGCCAATCCTGAAGCGAGCCGGGGTCCATGGCGGCAACCGGGCCAAAGGCGGCCTTATCGGTGACATGCTTGTGCACGAACCGGGCAGCCGCATGGACGGCCATTTCCATCAATGTCTCAGCCCAGAACCTTTCGAGCATGTCGGTGATCGGCGCAGCCCAAGCCGCCATCTCGCGCCCGCAGGTCGCCACAAAAGGGAAAACCCGATGCGTCTCCCGAAGATTCACCGCCAACACCCGGCTGGTGAAGGTGATGCCCTCAACAGTGACAGTGTCATCCGTACGGCTATCGATGTAGGCGACCCGGTACATGGCTCGCGGCCGGGCGACAACCTGCGCCTGACCGGCCAAGTCAAGAGCCCGTGAGTGGTAGTCATCGAGGTCCCGCAGGTGCAGACGGTCGAGAACGGCCTCGGGTTCGAGATCAAACGCGATGTTGTCGAGGATGACGGGGTCAGACATTATGTGGTTACTCAATGCGGAGACTGCGTCCGCTGTCACGGCGCACGGTCATGAACGGGCTGTCAGCAACGACGGGCATCAAGGTCCTTCAGGCAACGATATCGGGCTTCGCGGCGCGGAGACTCTTCTCCACATTGGCCGACAGGTTCGCGGCAACGACGAAGGCCGTGAGGCGCCTCCCCTATCACGGCACACCAGTCATCTTAGCACATGTTGACAGGGCGGACCAAGCCAAACACAGAAATGAGCCGGATGCATCAAGGCTTGTTGGCCATTGAGCCACATTCAGTCGCACGGGGCATCAACCCTACGACTCTGCCAGCCATGGTTCTTCACCAAGGAACGCACCGGCCGGCGCCCGCGCCGGACAAACGTTCGCCGAATCCGGCCTGGTGCCAGACACGTACTGCCAGGATGCCGGTTCCACATATTCAATGGTTGGCTCGGGCGTAGTCTCGCATGGCAAGAACGTTCTCGTTAGGCGTGCCTCGGGGCACTTCGCAGCCGGCTCCGACAATGTAGCGGGCGCCCGCCTGTCGATGACACTCGGCAAGGGCCGCGTGCACCTGCTCAGGAGTCCCGTTGCGCAGCACGGCAACGGGGTTGATGTTACCCAGCAGGACCTGATCGGGCCCCATGGCGGCGCGAGCCTCATCCAGCGGGGCCATCGAGTCCAGATCGACGATTTCGCATTTGAGTCGGCCCATGTCCGTCAGCAATGGCCGTGTGTTGCCACAGATGTGCAACCGGACGCGCGTGCCCATGGCGTGGAGGCCGTCGACCAGCTTCTTCTCGTACGGCCAGACCAGTTCGTTGTAGAGCTCGGGGCCGACCAGCGAGGCCGCTGCGTCGCCGACGCCGATGATATCCACGCCCGCGTCCACCTGGGCCTTGGCGAAACAAAGCTCCATCTCCACCACGAACTCAAACAGGTCCCGCACCCAAGCTGGGTCGTCGATCAGGTCGAGCATGAGCGCGTTCAGTCCGCGAAGGTCGGCGCCCATGGCGATCGGACCCTCGATCCAGCCTTCGACGATTTTGTCCTTCCCCGCCCTTTCTCTGAGCAGAGCAACTCCCTTTACCCGATCGGTCATACGCCCGCCCCCGAGGGGATCAGGCATCTTGAGCGATGCCAGGTCGGACTTGTCGGTGAGCCGAGCCTCGCTCTCGACAATCGCCGGCGGCTGGTCGTCGAAGATTTCAATCGTCCCACCGCAGTCGGCCGTCTCGCGGGCCGGGTCGGAGATCACCGACACATAGTCAAAGTCATACTGCTCGGCGGTGCGGATCTGCCCTTCAGCCAGCACGCGGTAATCGGTCGCATACTCGCGGTATTTCGCCCCGATCTGATCCGCGGCGAACATCATCGTAATAGGCATCAACGGCAGGCAATCTAACGCCCGCCCCTCGATCATCGACAACACTCGTTCCCGGCTGTTCATTCGTCTCTTCCGTCGTATCAGGTGCGCATTCCGCGCACGTGTTTCGGGATCACGGTGCGTTTTGGCCGCGGCTCGCAAGAAGGCGGTCCGCCTTGGGTTCTCCTGTCAAGAAGTCTATCGGACGTTGGGGCAACGTTGGTATTTGAGGTCAGGCCGAAGGCCAACCTCGCCGAAAACCTACCCGGCGTCAGAATACCACACGCCGCCGGATCGCCACAAGCGCGATCCGGCCGCCGGTGCTGCCGGTGTGCTCGACCTTCCCGATCCGCCGCCGTCTCGTCGCGATCTTTGCCCGCTCGTCGCCGGCAGGGCGTCATTGGATCGCTACTTGTTGCTGCCGCGGATGGCCTTTTCCTTCACAGCGGTCTCCCTGAGCTGCTCGTATATCTTCCTGGCCGCATCGACGCGCTTAAGCAGTTCATCGCCTTGAAGCGCCAACTGTTTGAGTTCCTGATCACCCTCTAACGTCACCAAGTCCTTGCTTTTGGCGTCGGCCACCAGTTTCTCGATTTGGCTGAGGCTGTCGAGTCGCTTGTCAAGCAACTGGTCGACATCCTCGAACTTCCACCATCTCAGGCCCTCACGACGCACGTAGATGGGCGTGGTGTGAGCATGACAGCCATTCGTGGCCCGGGTCACTGCCGCCAGCCAGCAACCGTGCCCGGCCTCCATGTCGAACTCGAGGACGATCTCGGTGTCGCCTTCCTTGGCAGGTTTGGCGACCCTGACCTCCTGGCCGAACTTGACGACCTTTACAGACTCCGGCTGCGAGAACTCGGTCTGCCCCATGGCCTTCACACGAACGTGGAGCTTGGCGTTGTCCTTGACCACGATCTCATCGCCGGGCAAGGCGTCGTTGACCGTGAACTCGATCATCGGGCCATTGGTCACGAACGTGCGACCCCGGCGCACGGCCTCGAACCAGGCATCCGGATCGAAAGCCTTTTCCCCAATGCACGCATAGAGCCGCACCTCGCCGATCGTGCCGCCCCACGGAACGTCGGACCCGCATGAGGCGGTGACCTTGAACCCCAGATCCAGGAACTGGTACCACAGTTCGGTACCCAGATGGCCGAACTGCAGCACCTCTGCGAAATCGCACTTGCCCTTGGGCACGTTGACGCTCATATCGCGGTGAACATGGAACATCCCCGAGTTGACATGGGCGTAGCCCCACAAGCCGCCCTGTCCGTGCACCGTGTCCGCGACGTAATCGTAGAGGTAGTACTTGTTGGTGTCGCGAACCATGCTATTGATATTCATCGAGATGGTGTGCCCGATGAACTGGTGCGTTCGCGGACATTCCTGGCCCGGCGAGAGAACATAGTCGCTATTGATGACGCGGTAATCCTTACCGAAACCGCGCTGTTCAAAGTAGGTACGGGTAATGTCACCCATCTTGACGATGTTGCCCAGGTGTACATCCTCCGCCACCAGCCAGGCCATGAGTCGAGCGGCATCGTCGTCGCTTAGGATCTGTCCATGCACGTGGTCGTCGCCGGAGAACCAGCCGAGCTTGCGCATGTCGATCCATCGCTTCGGACGATAAGTCTTGTCTGTCAACTTTAGCCGTTTTTCTTTGTGCTCATGACCATGGGTGCTTCACAAAACACCATGCCGACGTTCCAATTGTGTTGGT
>Ga0116145_1001647_pt1 | contig 21869 bp, 13 predicted proteins | sample AD_JPNHG1_MetaG_FD_89747 | JGI IMG/M metagenome (GOLD analysis project Ga0116145, IMG submission 89747) | Active sludge microbial communities of municipal wastewater-treating anaerobic digesters from Japan - AD_JPNHG1_MetaG | ecosystem: Engineered > Bioreactor > Anaerobic > Digestate | place... | reverse complement strand
GCATCATTGCCAGCTACTACACGGCGGTCAGCTACCTTGATCACAACGTCGGGCGGCTTCTGTCGGCGCTGGAGGAGCTCGAACTGGCCGAGAACACGCTGGTCATCTACCTGGGCGACAACGGCTATCACCTTGGCGAACACGGGCGTTTTGAGAAGCATTGCTTTTACGAGCGAGCGGTGCGGATTCCCCTGCTCATCAGCCTTCCCGATCGAATCGTGCCCGGCAGGTCAAGCAAGGCGCTGGTCGAAGGCGTCGACATTGTCCCGACGGTGCTCGACTACCTCGATCTGCTGACCGAGTCGTCTCCGACGCCCGATCGCGTGCTCCACGGTGTTTCGCTGCGGCGCATTCTCGAAGGCCATGTTGCCGGCGTGCGGGACGCGGTCTTCAGCGAGTACCAGCCGACGCAGCAGGCGATGATCCGGACCGATCGGCACAAGCTGATCTATCGCACGGACACCAAGGAGGTTGACTGGTTGGGCTATGAGCCGGTCGATCCGAAGCTGGGCAGGGCGGTCTGGTTGTACGACCTCGAGGCCGACCCGGAGGAGATGCACAATATCGCGGAGGACCCGGCCAACCGCCCGATCGTTTCTGCCCTACTCGACCAACTGGCGGATTGGTACCGGCGCATTCCGCCTCGGGACGAACGAATACCGGGCAACCTGGCGCGGATCGACCTGCTGGACTGGGCCATCGCGCCCCGCAACGTGCCACCGCCGCGACAGTAACAGTCTCTGTGCGTCGGGCCGGTTCTGCGACTGGGCGGGCCCGTCGACAAACCTGCGGCCGCAACACGCACAATGCCTTTCGACCTGCCGCCAAGCGGGTGTGTCTTCAACAGGATACCGGGTTGGGCACGTGGTTTATCGGACGTGCTTGGCGAAAGAGGATGGTCCCGGTCAATTTATAACATGAGTTGCCATTTCTTGTCGAGAACGGTATAATTTATGTGTGTCATTCGGTGGTGGCAAGAAAGGTTACGCCATGACGAGTATGAACATTTCACTGCCCGACGAGATGCGGGCCTTTGTCGAACAGCAGGTGGCCAACGGGGGATACAGCACCGCCAGTGAGTATGTCCGGGCCTTGATCCGCGAAGCAGTCCGACAGGAAGAGAAACGCAAGCTCGAAACGACGCTCCTGCAAGGACTGAACAGCGGCACGGCGGTACCCCTGACCGACAAGCAGTGGCACGCAATCCGCCAAGCAGTCGACAAACGGCTGGGCGGCCAGGAGCAGCAGTGAGCCTTCCTGCCCTCATACGGCCGGAGGCCGAATGTGACTTGATCGAGCATGCCGTCTTCCTTGGCTAGGATGATCCGCTTGTGGCACGGAGGTTTCTGGCTGCCGCGGAGCGCGTGTTCGCCGAATTGGCCAGGATGCCAGCGCTTGGTCGCCTGCGTGAATTCGAGGACCCGCGATTGGCTGGCCTGCGCTCCTGCCTTATCACGCCTTTCGATAGTTACGTTGCGTTCTATCTGCATACAGCTACCGGCATCGATGTCGTCCGGGTCCTGCACGGTGCTCAGGACATCGAGGAGCATCTGAAGGGGTAGGTGATCGGCGAACAACGCCGCTCTCGTGCATAAGCCTACTTGCGTGTCGACATCCAGTCCGGGATCTTGAAGGTCTGATCCGGAGGGCGGTCCGGAAGCTGAATTCCCTCTTTGGCAAGATCATCCACGAACTTGGCGACGCGAGATCGTTCGACAAAGTTGATGTGTCCGCACCGAGCGCGCTTCCTACAGCGTCGCCGCCACTCGGCGGAAGTGATGTCCGATGATGGCCAGGGTCATGGCCTCGGGGAACGCTCGCCAGTGAAACAACACCGCCCGACTCAGGAACTTCCAGTACTCACGGCGCCCGCGGCTCCAGATGCCCATGATCCACAGCGATTTGAGAAATGCCTTGATGTCGCGACACGACAGGCGGAAACGAGGACCCTGGGGACGGTATTCGGAGAGAAACGCCCGGATTCGGCGGTAGTACATCTGGGGGCTGTACAGTCGTTTGACCAGCGAGCGATAGCCTTCGATCAACAGCTCTCGGTCCAGCTTCGGGATGAAGTTGAGGGCGGCCATCACGTTGTTGCCGGTGGCCTGGCTCAAAATGCGACCCTCTTTTTCGAGTCGCGAGAAAAGCTGGGTTCCAGGCAGGGCCTGCAGCAGGCCGACCATGGCCGTCACCACCCCGGCTTCCTGAATGAACTTGATCTGCCGCTCAAATATGTTCGGTTTGTCACTGTCGAAACCGAGGATGAAACCGCCCATAACCTCGATGCCTGCCTTCTGGATGGTTTTTACCGAGGCGAGGAGGTCTCGTTGAGTGTTCTGGGCCTTTGCGCACTCTATAAGTCCTTCTTCCTGTGGCGTCTCGATGCCCACGAAGATCTTCTTGAACCCCGCCTCGACCATCAGACGCAGGAGCTCGGGATCGTCAGCCACGTTCAGCGACGCCTCGGTCGTGAACTGGAACTTCACGCCCCGCCGCCGGCTCCAGGCGATCAGGGCTCGTAGGAACTCCTTCACCTTGACCTTGTTGCCGATGAAGTTGTCATCGACGATGAAGATGGATTCCCTCCAACCGACATCGACGAGGCTCTCCAGTTCACGGATCATCTGCGCGGGAGTCTTGGTGCGTGGCACGCGCCCGTTCATGATGATGATGTCGCAGAACTCGCAATTGAACGGGCAGCCCCGCGAGAACTGAACGGGCATCAGGGCGTATTGCTTGAGCTTGATCAGGTCCCATCGCGGCGCGGGGGTATGCGTGATGTCCGGCCGCTCCCCGCATTGGTAAAACCGTCTCAATGATCCCGCGGTCATGTCCGCGACAAGATCGGCCATGACGTTTTCCGCCTCGCCGAGGACAAAGTGCTTCACTTCGGGAAACTGCTCGTGGCCGGTGGTGAACAGCGGTCCGCCGGCGATGACCGTCTTTCCTTTGTCGAGGCACCGGGAGATGATTTGCCGGGCCGAATCGGCCTGTACGATCATCGCGGACACGAAAACATAGTCGGCCCATTCGATCTGCTCGTCGGTGAGACGGCCGGTGTTCAAATCCACGAGTTTAAGGTCCCACTCGCGCGGGAGCATGGCCGCCACGGTCAGCAGTCCAAGGGGCGGAAACGCCGCCTTCTTGGAGATGAAATGGAGAACGTGCTTGTAGCTCCAGAACGTATCGGGTGTGGCAGGGGAGATCAGCAGGACTTTTCTTCTTTTCTCGCCGGTACTGGGTGCAACCCGTACTGCGAATTCCTCAACTGCGGTGGGCATTCTGTTGTTGCCTCGATGAACGAGCCGCCGCTGCTCCAAGTCGCGACTGACTCGGCAACAGGGCTATCGACTATTATAGCACGCTTCGCGTGCTTGAACACTTTTTGCAGCGCATGGGTTTGCGGAACCCCGGGTAAGCGAACCCGGTGGTTGTCGCACAACATAACCATTTAGTGCATAAGGACTTAAAGGGTCTCGGCCCGTCATCGCCGAGCAGGTTCGTTCATTGACCGCCCCGACGGGCGAGGATATGGTCTGTCTGTGCCTCGTGGTGCGCGGGAGTTCCCAAGAACCGGAGGAACAGCATGCCCCGTTTTGAACCGACGTGTGGGTGTGCCTGTTCGGAAGCAATTATGAGGTCCCGGTACAGGCTCGGGGCGGTAAGGCTGCCGCGCGTAGCCGGCTGACAGCGGCGCACCGTGCTGAACACGGCGCGGCACCGGACGTGTGGTATGGGTGTACCGTCGGGGGCGAAGCCCGATTGACCATTTCAACACAGGACTGATTGACTGCGGAGAATGAACAATGCGGTGCGGCAAGAAACAGACGTGGCCGTTCTTCCTGGTTTGCCTGATCGTCGCCACCGTTGTGGGTCCGGTTTTGTGCGGGGCGGCGCAGGACGGTTCCCGGGCGATAGACGTGGGTTCGCGCAAGCAACTGTTCGTTGACGATCGCTTCATTGCGTCCAGCCGAGGCGTGCGGCTCACGATGAACCCGCCGGCGAAGATGAATGATCCCGTTCTTGCCAACTACATTCCTTGGGAGGGCGACGAAGGCGCATCAGCAGGTTGGTATTCCTCGGTGCTCAAGGACGGCGAAAAGATCCGCATCTGGGGTTCGGGCAAGGCTCTCCTGCCGGTCAGCTTGAAGAACGGGGGACCGGTCATCGATCTGTACGCCTATGCAGAATCCGATGACGGGGTTCATTTTACGAAGCCGGATCCGAACCGGCATCGCTTCGACGAAAAGCCGGCCGAGGTGGGCAAACACGGTCGCACCGGCGGCGTCAGCGTCTGGGTTGATCCTCATGGGCCGCCGTCAGAGCGATACAAGACGCAAGCCAAGTTCTATCCGCCCAACGCTCCGGCGGAGTTCCACGTTTGTGCTTCCCCGGACGGCTATCGCTGGACGTTGTTGTGCAAGCCGGCCATCGAGGAGATGGATACCCAGAGCATCGCCTTCTGGGATGAACGACTTGGCAAGTACCTGTTGTATACGCGAAAAAACCCGCTCCGGAACACGCCCAAGCGGTACCGGGTCGTCCGCCGGTTTGAGTCGATCGATCTTCTGAACTGGGAGAACGAGGTTTTCGTGATGCAGGCGGACGAGATCGACAATTCGACCTACGCGCCTCCGACTCCTCAGCCGCCGGTGGATTACTACGGTGCAGCGGTGTTCAAGTACCCGGAGGATTCCCCGGACGCCCTATACATCATGCTCGCGCAGGCCTTCTGGCACTGGCAGCGACGACCGGTCGAGCAGCGGCAGGGTGGATACCCGGATCACAAGTTCAGCGTTGAGGTGCTGGCGCCGGCGACGCTGGATGTCCGGCTGGCCGTAAGCCGCGACGGGATCCGCTTTCAGCGGGTCGGCGACAGGAAGCCGTTCATCGGCCTCGGGATGGAGGGAACCTTCTCAGCCAAGCGAACGTGGGCTTTGCCGAACCCGGTCCGTATGGGCGACGAACTGTGGATCTATTATTGCGGCGAGAACCGCGATCACGACGGCTTCGTCGATCCGGCGGCGTCCAAGTATCTGTGCGGCATCGATCGGGCGATTCTGCGGCTGGACGGTTTCGTTTCCGCCGACGCCGATTACACGGGCGGCGAAATCGTCACCCCGCTGATCACCTTTGCCGGCGGACGGCTGGAACTGAACTTCGACGGCGGGGCGGGCGGAAGCGTGTGCGTGGAGTTCCTGGACGAGAATGACAAGCCCATCGAGGGCTATTCCGGCGCCGCCGCCGAACCGCTATACGGCAACTCCGTTCGCCTGCCGGTGCGATGGGGCGACAAGACCGACGTCAGTTCACTGGCCGGCAAGCCGATCAGAATTCGATTCCGCATGCGCGACTGCAAACTGTACGCGTTCCAGTTTGTAGAGTGAGAGCGCGCCTTGCCTACCCGACGCCAAAGGTGAGACGGTCCTGTCCGGACTCAACGCGATTGGGGCCGTTTCTCCATGTGGACCAGGGTAAGGACTGTCGAACCAGCCGCCGTCGCGTGAACGTTTCACCGTTCAGGAATCTGGCGGTCCTCGATTGCCGGTTCGACCTTCACATTACCCTGTCTTTGCCCCGAGGAACTTACACGATCTCGTGCCCAGCGGCGGAAGACATGAAGCGGAAACGGTTCTCGACGTACTCCAGCCAATTACTCTGAGGCATGGCATAGGGCCGGAACTGTTCAAGGAGCCCCAATTCCTCGCTGTGCAGCAAGGCGCGGTACAGGCCGAGGCGATTGGCGGCCGGCGAGTCGATCAGGTTACTGGAATCTGCGGCGCTCATCTGAAAGAGCACGCGGTTATCGAACTCTCGCATGGTCTGACGGTTGAAGGTGCGTTCGAGAGTGACCGGCGTGTCAGCCCAGGCCAGCGTATGGATTCCATTCGGTGGGCCTTCCCGCAGCAGTTCGCTGAGCTGTCGGCCCGGGTCCGGCGGCGCGTCCTCATCGGTTCTCGCGAAGCTGAACTCGTCCTCCTGGCGGCGCAAGGGGCGATAGCGTTGCAGGCCGTAGATGATCAGGTACATCGAGGGGTCCGAACTTGTCACCTCGCCCTGCTGGCGGCGCTGCAACTCGGCGGTCAGCTCGTTCATGGCCTCGGTCAGTTCGCGGTACTCGACGATCCGCGTGGCGTGCGGCAGGATTGAGGCGACGCGCTGCAGGTACCCGGCCCAAGGGGCATCGACGGGTGAGCCGTCGAGGATGACGAAACGGGCCGACCGAGGGGGCTGCTGGGCGGCGAGGCTGACCATGGCCGAGGCCATCATTGCCAGTGCGGCTTCGTCGCGCTGGCCGACCATGAGCAGGTTCGAGCCGCTCTGTCGCCGAAAAGCCACCGAGGTGGGATCCTTGATCGCCACCGCCTCGCCGAGCCAGGCTTGGGGGGCGGCGGAGGTCACCGGCCAGTTCGGCGCGGCCAGGAGGCGCGCGAGCAAACGGTTCTGGGCGATTTCGGAAGGAGCGTTGCCCTCGAAGACGATGAGCGGCTCGCGGTCGACGGTTCTCTCACGAGCCTTAAGACCGACACGTTCGAGCAGTTCGTCGCGGCGATCGTCAGCCAGCCAGGCGGTCTGGAACGGGCTGTTGCCGGTAATCAGGCCCCCGGCGTCGTTGTAGATGGCCTCCCCCGGTCGAGAAAGCAACCGCGCGGCCGCGTTTTCGTCGTCGAGGATCAAGCGCGAATCGGCATCCGAGCACTGCAGGGCGATGCGAACGGCCATCTGGCCGATGGTGCTGCGCGCCAGACCCGACGTTCCGCCGAGGGTCTGCGAACCGAGAATGACGTGGATGCCGAACGCACGGCCCTGCCGGACGAGTCGGTCGAGCAGGATGGCGGCGTCCTGGGCCAGTTTGTCGTCCTCGGAGAAGAAAACCTGGAACTCGTCCACGATCAACAGGGTTCGGGGCATATTCCGGCCGGTGGCCTGGCGATAGGCGGGTAGATCCTGCACGCCCGCCCGGCGCAGCAGGTCGCCGCGGCGGTTCATCTCGGCGTCGATACGGCGAAGCACGCTGAGGCCGAACTCACGATCACTCTCGATGGCCACGGCGCGGGCGTGCGGCAGGTCGTTGGTGACGTAGGTCTTGAATTCCACGCCCTTCTTGAAGTCGATCAGGTACAGCTCAACCTCTTCCGGCGGGTACCAGAGAGCCAGATTCGTGATCATCACATGCAACAGCGTTGACTTGCCCGAGCCGGTCTTTCCGGCGATGAGGGCATGTTGGGCCACGCCCCGGCCGAGACGCAGTTCCTGAATCCGCACCGCGCCGGTCCGCCCGATCGGGATTCGCAGCTCCTCGGCGGCGTTGGACGACCACATTTTCTCCGGCGAGGGCGCGATGGTGTCGAATGGCACCTCGACACGGTTGGCGTCGCGGGCCAGGTTACCGATGGCGTGCATCAAGCGGGTCAGAGTGGTCTCGGCCGGCGGCGCGTCCACCGTCAGGGGGAACTGGCGGAACACCTCATCCTGCCAGACGAATCGGCCCCCTTCGTGCAGCAGGGTAATGCTGCGCGGTCTGATGTCGTCGATCTGGATCCCGATCGGCGGCTGTTGGCGAGCGTCGTGGGCAATCAGCGTGTAGACGCCGCATCGAGCCCCGCTGCTGACAATGCTGCTCAGCCGCCGTGCGGCCTCTTCGTTAAAGCCGGCCGGGAAGTCGGCCACCACCAGGAAGCGGTACGGCTCGGCCAGCTCACCCGCCTGACGGTTGTAGGCGTCAATCGACTCGAATTCGTTGCGTAGATACTTCTGGATCACGTTCTCCATGTGGTTCGTCAGGTCGGTCAGGCGTTGCTCGATGTGGGCGGCTTCGGTCCAGATGCGCGAGTCGACCAAGGCCTCCTGGTAATCCGCCAAGTGCATGAAGCCGGCGAAGTTGCGGCCCAGTCCCACGGGATCGACGATGGTGAATCGCACCCGCCCGGGAGGCAGGGAAGTCAGCAGCCGGGCCATGACCGACTGCAATACGGCGATGGCCTCGTCACGACCGTCCGGATCGGTCTGGACCAGCAGCGAGGCGTGATGCGGCAGTGTCAGCACGGCCGGCACGCACAAGTTGGCGGGGTAATCGGCGGCGAAATTGCCCAGCCTCAGGACGTCCTCGGAAAGACGCTTCATCTCGATTTCGATCTGCCCGAAGCGAATGACCGGACTGAAACGACTCGTTGGTCGCCATTGCTGCCAGGCGGGGTCACTCCAATCCGTCAGAGCGCGGGGATCAAGGCCGGCGGTCCGATCCAGAAAAGCTCGAATGTGCTCCAGACCGATGCGACAGCGGGTCTGGAGTTCAGCTCGAGCCCGATCGTAAGCGGCCTGGCAGGCGGTCATCTCGCGTTCGTACCGGCGGCGAACCGCGGTCGTCGAACGCTCCAGACGCTGTTCCAGCCGCTGGATGAGCGGCTTCCATTCCCGGTCGGCCTTCTGGCGGTTGGCGGCGTGGCGATCCTCGATTTCCCGCTTGAGCCAGGAGTGAGCCTCATCGGCCTTTTTCATCGATGACTCGGCGGTCTTGCGGGCTTCCGCCATTTCCATGTCGTACTTCTTTTTTGCGCGGCTTTCTTCGGCCTCTCGCTTGCGAGCTGACTCGGCTTGTTTTTCCTCAAGGCGGCGGTGGAATTGGGACGAGTACTGATCCAGCGCCAGGCGCGCGTTTGCCAGTGTTGCCCGAATCGGCAGGTAGGCTTCGCGGACGCGGGCGCTCGCCTTGGGCGCAATGAGCCTGACCACGACGACGACGGCCGCGAGAGATAATCCGAACGCCGCCGGTCCGGCGATCGCGAACGGCGGCCAGCCGGCCCACCCGAGCATATGTGGCAAAGCGGCCAAGCCGACGGCAGCAGCGCAGGCGAAGATCGCCAGGAAGTAGAGCTTTGCACCCGTCAGCCAAGCGGGCCAGCTCAGTTCGGCAAGGGCGGCAATCTGTTCCTGGGCCCGTTCGACCTGTTGCTGAAACGTACCCTGCGGATTGCCCGACTCGGGGACGTGACCGGGCGGGTCCTGCGTTTCTGCAAGACGCATCTGGCCATACTGGCAAAGCAGCCAATCCGCCTGCTCGCGCAGCGTCGAGATCATCCCCTCCTGATTGGGGAAAGCCTCCTTGAACTCCTTGAGGTCCCTGGCCAATTGTTCCCTGGTCGCCTGGGCGACGCTTTCGCTCAACCACAGCTCGTGATCGAGTTTGCTCTTGGCCCGCTCCTCGGCCCTGGTCAATTCGAGAGTGATTCGCGATCGCAGCGATGCGGTGTTCTCCTCAAGGGTCCGGAGATCCGACGCGTGGAGCGATTCGATTTGAGCGATTTGTTCCTTGTAGTGCCGGCAGGCGTGGTCGAGGCGGGTCTGCAGATAGTGCTCAACCTTGTCGCGAGCCTGGTCATAGCGTTGCTGAGCCTTCCGGGACGCGGACCTGTATTTGTGCTCGAACGGCGCCTGTGCCGCCTGAACGGCTTCCACCGACAGATCAATCCATTGACGCAGGGCGGCCCGCTGCACGTCCAGGTAGTCGGACCCGCTGGACGATTCATCAGGAGGGTATTGCTTGGCTTCCTGCGACATCGGCCGTACTCCCGGTCCGCGCTCCTACTCGCAATCCTGCCGTATCTGAGCGATGACCGAACTCATATGGGCCATGGCCTCCTGGGTGACCCTGACCTCACGCAACAGCGAGTGGATATAACGTTCTTCAAACTGCCTGGCGACATCGTCTCGCCACAGAGTCCGCACCTCATCCCAGCGAGCGGCGAGGTCCTTTGCAGCCTTCCTCATGTTCGCCTGACCGGTGTGAAGGCTCACGTCCCCCTCCTTTTGTCGGCAGATTGAGACGGGCTGGGCCAGAGGATCGCGTCGCGGTCGTCCAGCAGGACCTCCAACGATTCCGCCCGCAAGACGAGCAGTGTCCCGACGGGCAGATCGAGGATCGGTGCCCACTGGGGTCCCTGAGCGATGAGTTCGCCGATTTGCACCGCCTGAAAGCGGTCTGGGGGGTCGCCTTCAACAGGTCCGGCGTACCATCCGCTGTCCTCGGGTCCGGCCGGTTCGCTCCGCTCGAAGTAGAGATGAGGCCAGGTTTCGCACCCCGTTGCGAAGACCAGTCGGGAACCGGGGGACGGCGCGGTGCGGGTGATGCCGAGGCTTGCGATGCCGTCGCGATCGGCCTGACTGACGATACGCCCGGCCAGTGGCTTGGGAATCGGTCCTACCGGAGCCTGCTGCCGGATTTCGGCAGGTGGGCTGAGCCTGCGCAGTTCGGCGTAGGCGGCCTCACGGGATTCGGGCCAGGGACTGTCCAATAACTCGGCGAGGCTGCTGGTGCGAGCAACACTGGCAAAGGCGGCGTGAAGGTCCACCTCTTCCCCGCTTGCGGCCTTGAGCGAGACGTAGGATTCCAACGACTCGATCATGCGGTCAAGTCGTGCGATGGCTGCGGGCAGCTCGCTATCGACCATCCGGCCGAGGGCCTGAACCTGCCCCTTGTACTCAAAGACCTCTTCATCAAGGCGGCGATTCCACTTTTGCACATTGGCCAGTTTCGTCTCGGCTTCTTCCAGACGTCGACGGGCCAGTTGCACGGCCTTCTCTTCATCGACGCAGGAGTAGTGTCCGCCCAAGGGCGTCTTGGTGAGTTTCTTCTGGTTCAGGGCGATCTTGGCCCGGGTCAGCAGCTCACTGCGGCTGACGATCTGTGACTTCCAGTAGCGAAGCTGCTCGTTTTTGAGCCACAGGCCGACGCGCTGGATTTCGGAATCCCCCTCGAGCAAGCCCGTTCGCGCGGTTTCGGCGAACAGACACAACGCAACGCGCAGGTCTTTCAGTTTCTCGATCGATTCCACTCGGGCGGCCTGGCTCATCGGCAGGTCCTAGTGTTGCTGAAGGTAATCCTCAATGTACCCGGCTTTTTTCAGGAGGAACGTCACATGACGCTCCGACAGCTTGAGGAAAGCGTTGAGCACTCTCATGGTCTGCTCGAACTCTTCGGCGAACTTGCGCTGCTCCTGGTCTCGCCAGGTCTTCTCCAGACTGAGCATTCGGGCATGCAGGCCGGCAATCAGGCTGTGAAGCTCCCCGTTGAAGCGGTTGAGGTCCTGAGCGAATCGCCTCAGCTCGGACGGGTCCACATAAGCTTGGGCCATGAGCGTCTCCTTGCGTCGGTACCGGCCGATCAGCACGGCGGGGAACCAGCCGGTGGCCCCTTGCGGGCCTCAACTGATTCTATCCTGAAACCCGTCTGATTTCGACAGGAAACCGACATAAGTGTCAGGCCGCCACAGGCACCCCTGCGACAGTGAATGACCGGGACGGGTCTTTGGTGTGGTCAATTCTCAGGAGCCGGCGAGGGATTGCATCGGGTAGATGACGGAGCCCAATGATGAGTATCCATAGCCGCGGGTGCGCGACCGTCTGGGCTAGCATGCCGACCGGTCCAGGTTGGGCGATCAACGCTCTTCATGGGGTTTCCCCGCCAAAGGCAGGCCGGCCGTGATACGGCCGGTCAGTGGTCGCCTGCTGTTCTTCTTCCTTTCTATGGTCTCAGCCCGTTTCAACGGGCTTACCTGACAAGGACAGGCCCGTCAAAACGGCCTCGATGGGGTAACACAGTGAAGGAGGAATTGGCCGACCGTGAACCAGTCGTAAAACGACCGGCCTGTTTGCCCTTCGGGAAAGACCGCTGAAGCTGAAGCGGTCTGCGTCCGGCTTGCGTTCACGACAACCGGGTCAGCCGCCAGGAGTGCCGCCGCTTCTGTTACCGGCCCCGTAGCCGCTCGCGGGAGCAGACGTCTCATCGAATGGAGGCCGTGATGATATAATATCACGCCATGGTTTCCGAATTGCCGGAAGGAGAGTCACCCGAGAGGCTGACGGACGCGCAGTCACCGAGGCTGTCGGCCGATCCGCGCGAGGCCTTGTTGAACAAGATTCGTCACCTGCCCAGGACGCCCGGGGTGTATCTGTTCAAGGACGCACAGGGCCGGGTGCTCTATGTTGGAAAGGCCAAGGACCTCCGCAGCCGCGTGAGCAGCTATTTCCAGAACTCGACCGACCTGCTGGCCACGCGAGGGCCGGAGATCGCCCACATGGCCTCGCTGGCGGTGGACCTGGACTTTCTCGATTGCGAGACGGAGGTCGACGCCCTGTTGCAGGAGAACCGGCTGATCAAGGACATCCAGCCGCCGTATAACGACCGACTTCGTGACGACAAGACCTTCCCATACCTGGAGATCACGACCTCCGACGACTTTCCGGGCGTCTACGTTACCCGGAAGCCCCGACTCAAGGGCAACAAGTTGTTCGGTCCGTTCACCAACGCCGCCGGCGTTCGCGATGCAGTTAATGCCCTTCAAAAGGTGTTCAAGTTCAGAACGTGCGAACTGGAGATCGTTGACGGCGATGAGCGGCGGCGCTATTTTCGACCGTGCCTGCTGCATTCCATCAGCCGTTGCACCGCCCCCTGCGCCGATCGCATCTCGAAGGAGGAGTACCGCAAGGATATTGAGCGGCTCAAGAAGTTTCTCGCGTCCAAGCGAAGCGTGGTGTTGCGGCAGTTGAATCGGGAGATGGAGCAGGCCGCCCGACATCAGGAATACGAAATCGCCGCCAGGCTGCGCGACGAGATCAAGGCTCTCGAAGCCCTCTCGTTATCGGGAGATCCGAATGCGGACGTGCAGCCGGAGGTGTTCTACATCGATCCGGCCGAGGGATTGGCCAAGCTGGGCGAGATCCTGGATCTCGACCGGGCTCCGCGGTCTATCGAGGGAATCGATATCGCCAATCTTCACGGCGAGGAGTCCTGTGGTTCGCTGGTCTGTTTCATCGACGGTAAGCCCTTCAAGAACGGCTACAAACGTTTCCGCATCAAGACGGTCGAAGGCATCGACGACTACGCCATGATCCGCGAGGTGGTCCTGAGGCGGTACCGGCACGCGGCCGAAGGAGAGGAACTATACCCGGACGTCATCCTGATCGACGGGGGTTTGGGGCAGCTCCACGCCGCTCTGAGCGCCTTCGACGAGATGAACATCGCCCCGCCCATGGTGGTTTCTCTGGCCAAGCGGGACGAGGAAATCTACATCCAGGCCCGGAGCAGACCGGTCCGCCTGGCACGTAACGATCCGGCGCTGCGTCTCTTACAGCAAGTTCGCGACGAGGCCCACCGCTTCGCGCAGCATTACCATCACCTCCTGCGGCGCAAGAAGACCTTCGAGGAGGATGTGGCCGCCGGACGCAAGCCGCCCAGGGCCGCTCGGCCCGAGGGGGGGCGTCCGAAAAGACCGGGCGCCTCCGGGCAATAGGCCCGGATTACCTGTCGCCCTTGGCGGTCGCCTGGAACGTCCGGAAGTGCATGGCATGGGGGTCGTCGGAGACTTTCTCCCCTGCGGGTCAGAATGAACAATTCTTCGTCCGACCCGTCTCATACTAGTGGTTACCTTGCGTTTGGGCGTCTTGCATCGTAGGATTCACTGGAAGGCGGCGTCAACTGAGCGTGTCCGGCGTTTGACTGGCATAAAGGGGGACGCCGGTGGCTGCGCCCACTAATGGAGAGGCCTGAAAGATGTTTGTCATTTCGCCGGCATGGGGTCGGTCGACAGGGGCCGATAAGCACCTGCCGATCAGGCTGGCAACGGTGATGGTCGCGGCGTCGCTGATCTTCTGCATATCAGAAGCCTCCGCTGCTTGTGGATTTGACTGGAAACCAGGGGAGTCCCCACAGGGTCTGAGCTACGAAGGCTATGCCATGGCCGTTTACGACGACGGCGGCGGCCCGGCACTCTACGTTGCGGGGGGGTTCGAAACGGCCGGCGGCGTCAAGGTTTGCGGCGTTGCTCGGTGGGACGGACGTTACTGGTCGCCCGTCGGGGGTGGTGTGAGCAAGCCCTCCGGGTGCGGGCAAGTCAAGGCCTTGGTGGTGCACGACGGCGAACTCGTGGCCGCCGGTTCGTTTGCCATGGCCGGCAACACAGCAGCGGCCAATATCGCCCGCTGGAACGGGAGTCGCTGGGCTCCGCTCGGCGAGGGAACGAATTTCGACGTCCTGGCGCTGGCGATTTACGGCAATGATTTGATTGCCGCGGGAAACTTCACCACGGCAGGGGGCGTTTCTGCCAACCGGATTGCGCGGTGGAACGGCGAAACATGGTCGCCCCTCGGTTCGGGGCTTAATGACGCCGTCGGAACGTTGCACGTCCACGAAGGGGAGCTGATCGCGGGCGGGCGATTCACAATGGCCGGCGGATTGAAAGCCAACCAGATCGCCCGATGGAACGGGAGTGAATGGCAGTCCGTGGGAGGCGGAGTGACGGCCGGGTCAAACCCCAATGTCAGTGCCTTGCTCAGTTACGGGGACCATCTGGTTGTCGGCGGGTTCTTCGCCGCGCTTGGCGGCGTTGCCTGCAAGAACATCGGCATCTGGGACGGAAGCAAGTGGGCACCGCTCGGCGAGGGAACGGATGCGTCGGTCCTGGATCTGACGCTGTATAACGGGGAGCTGATTGCCGGCGGGTTCTTCGAAAAGGCCGGCGGGAAACCGGCTCGCCACATTGCCCGGTGGGACGGCGAGACGTGGAGTCCATTGGCGGGCGGGCTGATGAGTTACGTCATTGCCCTTGCGGTGTATGGAGACGATCTGATCGCAACCGGCTCGGGAACGGTCGCGGGAGGTGTTCGGGCTGACAACATCGCTCGATGGGATGGAACCAGGTGGTTTCCGCTCGGGGCGGCCATGGACCACAGCCCCTACGCATTTGCGGACTACAATGGTGAACTCATAGCGGGCGGAGAGTTTACGTACCTCAATGGGGTCAGGTGCAACGGGATCGCCCGGTGGAGCGGGTCGGCGTGGGTCTCGCTCGGCGAAGGCGTTGCCGGGGGCAAAGACGGAACTCAGGTCAGGGCTTTGACCGTCTACCGGGGTGAGCTGATCGCCGGCGGCAATTTCGCTCAAGCCGGCAGAGTCGGTGCCAAGAACGTGGCGCGCTGGAACGGCAGCTCATGGGCGCCGCTCGGACAGGGCTTCAATGGGCCGGTTCGTGCCCTTATTGTCTGCAAGGGTGAACTGATTGCCGGAGGCACGTTCACCACTTCGGGGGGGACCACGCTTAACGGCATCGCCCGCTGGGACGGGGAAGCATGGATGCCACTGGGCAATGGTGTAAGCGGGACTTGGAGTCCCGGTGTCTACTGTCTGGCCGCGTTCGCCGGCGACCTTTATGCGGGTGGCTTGTTCTTGAAAGCCGGCGGCGAGACGGTGAATCATGTTGCCCGGTGGGACGGGGCCGAATGGCATTCGCTTACCGGGGGAGTCACCGGCTCGGGGTATCCCGATGTTCCGGTCACGGCGTTGGCCGTCTTCAACGACGAGCTGATTGCCGGCGGACTGTTCACCGCTGCAGGGGGCGTTCACGCCGCCGGTGTCGCGAGATGGGATGGCAAGGGTTGGTCCGCCATGGAGGACGAGAATGCTGGCGGGCCGCGTCAGGTGCACAGCCTTGCGGTCCATAACGGCCAACTGATAGTCGGTGGCTCGTTCCCCAGCCAGGGTCTGCTTTCGGCGGACGGCCTGGGCCGCTGGGACGGCGCAGCATGGAGTCCGGTCGGTCGTGGAATTGCGATGGGCTCGGTGTATGCGATGGCAGTGCACAGGGGCGAGTTGCTCGCCGGCGGCTCCTTCCTGGCGGCCGGGGGCAAAACTTCCGCTCGATTTGCCCGGTGGGCGCCGGTCGAGCCGACGGTCGAGATCCACCAGTGGCGCAGCAGCCGCTACCACGGCGGGTCAATCAGCGGGGAGCTGGCAGTCAGGATCGACGCCTCGGCCACCACCGGCCGGCGGATCACCACGGAAACGCGACAGGGCGGCGTACAGAAGATCATCGTCGACATCACCGGCCCGGAGGATGGCAGACTGGAGCTTGAGGGCCGGGTGGCGGCAGAAGAGGTCGGCGGGGCCGGATACTCCTACCCCGCCGTACACCAGACGCTGACCCACGATGGCGAGGGCAGCTACACGTTGGTACTCGAATGGCCCGAGGGACTGCCCGACCAGCAGTCTTACCGCATCGATCTGGGAGCGAACCTTACCTGTCTCAAGGGCGATACGGACGCCCTCATTCGCAGCCTGACCGGCGACGTGACCGGTGACGGCGTCGTTGATAGCGCCGACCTGCTGGAGGCCAAGTCGCGCATCTCGCGGCCGGTCATGCCCGACAACATCATCTTTGACGTCAACATCGACGGCTCGCTCAACGCCACGGACGTGCTGACCATCCGCGCGTTCCAGGATCGCGCGGCCATGTCGCCGTGAGACCGGCGCAAGTCTTGCCGTGAGCGCGGCACCCAGAGCAGATGTGATTCCACCACCGGCGGCGTCCTGTTGTCATCAAGCCCACACGAAGGAAAGCTGAGACTCACTGAATATGGCCGACAGGAGGTCGTGTCCGGTTGCGGGCATAATCCGAGGCGCTATACAATGACCACGCGCTCGCGGTGACTCAGTCGCGCCATTCGGGCCGACGCGCAATCACGCACATCCTTGAGGGAATGGAGAACCATGAGACTTCGCAGCCGTACACCAAACCTCACAACATTATCAGCAATGATGACCCTTGCCGTCGCATGTGTGTCGGCTTTCTTTCTTCCCGAAGCCGGGGCAAGCGACGCCTCCAATCGGTTTGTGATCATCTCGGACACGCAAAACATCGAGGGTGTGGACCAAATGACCCGCGAAATCATTGAGCTCGCCCCGTCGTTTGCGGTGGCCGTGGGCGACATGCCAAGCGGCTTTGACACCCGGGTGAGTTTCTTCCGGCGGCTGCGCGAGGCCAACATTCCCATTCACATCGCAATGGGTAATCATGACGGTGGCACCAAGATGGCGGTGCGATCCTGCCTTCCGCCGTATCCCTTTAACGACGAGGTCGACCCGGCCCTGCGCTTTGTCGTCGAGAACAAGTACTACTACTCATTTAACCGCGGAGGAATTCACTTTGTGATTGTGGACACCTCCACCGCGGACACGGAGCAGCACATCCAGTGGCTGGAGGCGGACCTGATCCGCCACGTCAACAACCCGAAGAAGTATCCCACCTTGCTATTCATGCACTATCCTGACTGGATGATGGGCAAGAATGCCGGAACGGGCGGCCCTGTTTATCGTGTTCTGGCAGCGCATCCCGAGGAGCACACTGTCAAGGCTGCGTTCGCGGGGCATACGCACGATGGAAAACACTATCCTCCCGAAGAAACCCTTGGGATTCCGCTGTATACTCTCTATCCGTCGGCCCCGTTCGGCGATGCCACGCACACCGAGTATGTCGTGGCCACGGTCACGCCGAACGCCATTGCCTTCGAGCGCAAAGCCATCCTCGACGAAGGTCGCGGCAAGGACTTCGTGATCCAGCCGGTCAAGGGCGAATTTGGGAGGCTGGACAAATGAGGCAATCCCACCTGCAATCGTCGATTTTGCTCTTCCTGTTAGGCGTTCCGGTAGCCGCGGCCGCGGTTGACGATTCCGGAATCATGGTCCACGGAAGTACGGGAGCGCCCGGCGGTACGGCGGCCGGCCTCACAACTTACTTGTCCGATCCCAAGATGGGGCCTCCGATCATCTGTCGCCCGACCCACGAGTACAGCGGTCAGTGGGTTGCTCGCGTACCCGGCCGTGGCGTCTATACCGCGGCGATCGAGGAGGCCTACGGGTTCGGTCCGGCCTTGCGACCGGCAGCGATTGTCAGTGAGACCGGTTTCAATCGCATCCACATCGAGTTGCCGTTTCAGTATGACCTTCTCCAAGGCGGCAAACCGGCGGATGCCGACCATGCCGAGTTCGGCCAGGTTTTCGTCGCTCCCGGCACCGCGATCACCGGTATTGCGTTTCAGAACGCCGACGGCGTTTTGATCGCGCTGCATGAAGGCAATGCCGCCGGAAGACAGATCGGCCAGGCCGTCTGCGCGAGCAGCAACTACCCTTACGGCGCCCTGCCCACCATTCCGGGAGGGAAGTACTACCTGCGTTTCACACGTGCTGACGGCTCACCATTTCGAATGCACGTGGTTGCGGACAACCGCTATCCCGACGGTTCGGCCTATATGGACGGCAAGAGCCAGTCCTCGCTGGACCTGGCCTTGCGGATTCAATACAACCCGGCCGGACAGATCATCCGCCACCGGCCGCGGTTCACCGAGGTCTACAAGACGGCGAGCAAGACCTACGGCCAGACGTTCGTCGCGAAAGGCACCAGTCTGGCTATGTTGAGTGTTTTTCCCGCTGTCGGCGACGGACCCACCGTCGCACCGATCATTCGCATTCTTGAATCCGGTCCTGAAGGCAAGGCGCTCGGGCCGGCGATAGAGAGTCGTATCCTTCTTTTCAGTCCAGGTCAGATGAACCTGGCACCTGGGAAGAGGTATTACATTGAAGTGTCTGCCCCGGCGAAAGACGGCCCGGTTCGCTTGTGGACCTCCAGGACCGATGATTTCAAGGACGGCGAGCTTTTCGTCGACGGCACGCCGGTTGCTGACCGCGACTTGGCGGTGATTCTCATCGAGTATGAGCCGGACAAGGTGCCGCCGCCCTCAGCGACGGCGGTGAATTGGCGACCGGGGGCGTCGCCTTATGCTCAGCGATATTCCGCCGACGGACGCGTGCGTCTGGTCTGGGATATACCGGCCGACGGGGACATCACCAGCATGATCATTAGTCGCCTTCGCTTGAGCGAAGGTGGCGTGCAAGCCGAACCGGAACTGATTGCCGAGATCCCTGCATCTGCGCCGGGGCGATATCAGTATGCGGAATCAGGACTCGAGAATGGTCAGCCCTACCGTTACACCATCCGAACCGTCGATGCGGCCGGAAACGAGTCGGAACCGCTTGCAGGCCCTGTGATGCCCCGACCGGCGATCCCGATGGTCGCGGAATTGCTCAACGGCGATTTCAGCGGGCCGGGTGATTCGGGTCTGCCTTACGGATGGATGACGAAGACCATTGCGGGGACGGTCCCGGCATTTAAGCTTGATGCTCCGGACGGCAGTCGCAATCCAATCCCTGCGGCCGGGTGGGAGGTCTCGGAGGAAGCCCGTTTTTCTGATACGGTGCTATACCAGCACGTGCCTTGCGAGAAGGGGCGCCGCTATCAACTCGCGGCCGAGGTCCGCTTGTGGAATCCGTGGAATAACCAGCAGATGATCATTTGCGCCCAACTCGGGATCGATCCGACGGGCGGCGATGATCCTCTTGGCCGGTCCGTTGTCTGGGGCTCGCCCACCTATCAGCGCGAGAAATGGACGATGCTTGCGACTGCCGCCGCCGCCGAGGCGGATTCCATCACGGTTTACCTGCGGGGCCACTCGCAGTACTCCCATTTGATGAACACGCGGTTCCGGAGCGTCACGTTGGCCGAAATCCCTGTCGGCCGTTGACGACCGATCAGACGCCTACTAGACTTCCAACGTCTGTCGTGGCACGAGCTTACGGTGACCCAGGGGCTGGGAATGCGGGTTCTCTTCATCTATCCGAACCTCAACGCCGAGGAGGGGTTTAACCACGGGGTGGCTGCGTTGTCAGGGGGGATAAAACTGCGGGGGCATGTCACCGGACTGCTGAACATCAATGAAGCCTTGTACGAAATCCCCGGCGACGAGGAGATTGTTGAGAAGATCCGGCAGTGGCGGCCGGACTTCGTGGCCTTCTCGGTCATGACCCAGCAGTACAAGTTCGCCTTGCGTCTGGCCAAGGCCATCAGGCGGGCCATGCCGGCCGTGCCGATCGGTGTCGGGGGTGTACACGCCATCATGTGTACCCAGCAGATCGTCAATGACGGTTTCTGGGACTATATCGGGGTCGGCGAGTGCGACACGGCCTTTCCCGAGTTGATCGACAAGCTTGCGGCCGGCGACCCGACCGCCCGCGATACTCCCAACTTCCTTGTCCGTAACGCCGACGGCACCTACCGCGAGAACCCGCTCGGCCCATTCCCCGACCCGGCCGACATCGCCCCCACCGACTACGAGCTTTATGACCTGCCGCACATGCTGCCGCGCAAGAACGGGTGGCAGAGCATGCTGACCTCGCGGGGCTGCCCCTACCGCTGCAGTTACTGTTTCAACCACGAGGTATCCGACCGTTACTTCACCGAGGGCGGTTATTCTCGGCGCAGCTATCTTCGCAACTATCCGATCGATCGGATTATCGGTGAGATGCGGGAACTCAAGAGCCGGCACCCCTACCTGGAGACGTTCATCTTCGATGACGACCTGTTCACGCTGAACAAGGATTATTGCATTCGTTTCGTCGAGGCGTATACGGCATCGGGCATCAATGTCCCGTTTGTGCTCAACGCCCACGTGCAGGCTTTCAGCGAGCCGATTGCCAAGGCCCTGTCGCAGTCGCCCTGCATGATCGTCAAATTCGGCGTCGAAAGCGGCAGCGACGAGCTTCGCCGCAAGATCCTCGACCGCCACATGAGCAACCAGGCGATCATCGACGCCTTCGACCTGTGCCACCGGTACGGGCTGCACAGCTCCGCGTTTCTGATGTTCGGCCTGCCTTACGAGACGCGGTCAATGATGGAAGAGACCATCGACCTGATGGCCAAGATCAGGCCGGGGCGGTTCCGCTGGGCGATCTTCTTTCCGTTCCCCGGCACCAAGAGCTACACCATCTGCCAGCTCGGCCGCCTGATCGACTACCGCAAGATGGACGCGATGGACAACTACTTCTGCGCATCGTGCCTCAAGTTCGACGAAGCCGCCGACCTGTTCATTCGCAAGCTCCAGCGAACGTTTCACTGGTACGTCAACGCCCGGGCGGGCCTGCCGCTGTCGAGCGAATATCAGAAGATGGTGGACGACGTCGAGGCGATGGACGCCGCCGCCTGGCACGAGGCCTCAGAGACGCTTCTGGCCCGCGATCGCAAGATCTCCAACGATCATCTGGCGAAGGTGAAGCCCGGCGATGCCGAGGCCATGGACCGGCTGCGGCACTATTCGATCCGCTATACCGAGGTCATGGCGGTCAGCAGTGATTTCGTGCTGGCCGAGAAGGGTGACTACAAGAACGAGGCCGCCCGCCGTTGGAAGGCCTTCCGCGAGCAGATCGATCAGGCTCGCGCCGCCGCGGCCGAGATGGCGACGGCCGGTGCCGCCGCCAGGCCATCACCCAAGGATGCGCCCCTGCCCATGCTGCGGATCACGGAGTCTCCCGGACCTTATAGCAACGGCTCGTAGCCGCAACTCTTGACGAGCCACGGGGTTTATCCCCGTGGTCTTCGTTGCACGTGCAGAAGACCGGCAGGATGAATCCGCCGGCGGCGAACCCGCCGGCTCGTCAAGGCAAGCCCGGCAGGGCGTGTTCTGCGCGCCAACTTCCGGCCGGCCGACCGTTTGTGCCGATCTTGCTGCGTCTTGGATCCCGAGGCTCCATTCAGCCCGCCTTCGGCTCCGAGGCTGATACGTGTTTAGCGTGCAAGACAGCGGGTCAGGCACTTTTTTTTTCGCGCCGCCGAGCCCCCGCCTGACTGAGCCAACCACTCCAGATTGCACGGCGAACTGCATTGGGGCAAAAAGAGCCAGACCCCAGCACGCTAAACACGCTCTGAGGCTGAGCCTCAGGCTCGAAGAGAGCTCATCGCCGAGGGCAGACCCGAAGGGAGCAAGGTCGAGGGAGCCGTGCCGAGGGGCTGATCCTGATCGTATCCATCCGGCCCGCAGATCATGGGATTGACGCAGATGGAAAACAAGTGGGGCCGACGCCCTCGTCGGCCCTTTCTCTCGCCCGGTACCACTGGTTGCCGGCCCGCCCGTGCCCGATGCTCAAACAGACCCGCGGAGATCGCGAAGGCGAGCGCACTGTGCTCAGGAGGCTTCTACCACCCGAGAGAAAG
>Ga0116145_1001644_pt1 | contig 21908 bp, 16 predicted proteins | sample AD_JPNHG1_MetaG_FD_89747 | JGI IMG/M metagenome (GOLD analysis project Ga0116145, IMG submission 89747) | Active sludge microbial communities of municipal wastewater-treating anaerobic digesters from Japan - AD_JPNHG1_MetaG | ecosystem: Engineered > Bioreactor > Anaerobic > Digestate | place... | reverse complement strand
TCGGCTATTTTGTTTATCGATCCTACTAAACTAACTGCTGAAGTACAAAAACATTTAGCAAATTCAGGCGTAACAACACAACCTTATGATAAAATTTCTGCTTATATCAAGAGTTTACCGAGTGGGAATCGTATAGGTATGGATCCTAATAAAGTGAATTTTGCTTTATATAAAGCAGTTCCTTGTGCGTGTCAGGTAGTGGAAATGGTTTCTCCCGTAGTAGGTATGAAATCTATTAAAAATGAAGTGGAATTATCAGGTTTACGTCGTGCAATAGTTAAAGACGGTGTGGCTTTAGTAAAGTTTTTCCGTTGGTTGGAAGTTAATATTCCAACTGGTAACGTTTCTGAATTGACAGCAATCGAGCAATTAAAACGTTTTCGTGAGGAACAAGAGCTATTTGTAACAGAAAGTTTTGGTACTATTGCAGGTTATGCTGCCCATGGTGCCATTGTACATTATGATGCTACAGAGGAGAGTAATGTCACATTAAAGCCAGAAAATTTCTTTTTATTAGATTCTGGTGGACAATATTTAGATGGAACAACCGACATTACGCGTACGGTTGCGCTTGGAACTATGTCAGCACAACAAAAACGTGACTTTACATTGGTTTTAAAAGGACATATTGCTTTAGGGACGGCTAAATTTCCTTATGGTACACGTGGTAGTCAGTTAGATGTTTTGGCTCGTCAATTTTTGTGGCAAAATAGTTTACAATATGGTCATGGAACTGGTCATGGAGTAGGGCATTTTTTGTGTGTGCATGAAGGTCCACAAAGTATTCGTATGGACGAAAATCCAACCATTTTGCAACCTGGTATGGTTTTGAGTAATGAGCCAGGTTTGTATCGTACCAATGAATATGGTATTCGATGCGAAAATTTGGTAACGGTACGCGAAGTAGAGACTAATGATTTTGGTAAGTTCCTCAATTTTGAAACGTTGACATTGTTCCCTTTTGATCGTAATGCTATCGATTCATCCATGCTTACATCAGAAGAAAAAGAATGGCTCAATTCGTATCACCAAATGGTGTATGAACGCTTATCACCTGCTTTGGATGAGGTGGAAAAAGAATGGCTCAAGTTTAAAACTCAAGCCATTTAAGAAGCTAATTAAATAAAAATAGACGAGCATTGCTCGTCTATTTTTTTATGGTATAAGCATATTCAATGCTTGAGGAATAATGTCTATTGTGTAGGGCGATTTAGCATCAATCAAAATTCCATCAGTTTCTGCATAAATTTTACTAGGTGTTTCTACCACAAAGCGTTTAGTAACAAATGAATGCGCACGTTTATGTTCTGTTAACTTCCCTTGAAATAAGCATTTTAAAGCGGATGGTATTTCAGTCAATTTCAAAGGTTCTATAGCTGTAATATGAAATAATCCATCGGTAGGAATGGCTTCTGGTGCCTGTTTTAAACCTCCACCAGAGTAGCAAGTGTTACCAATTGCAATGGTGATTATTTTTTGCTCCATAGCTTTATCATCAGCAATTAATCGCATATGATAAGGTTTCAATTTGAAAAGCGCTAAAAAAACCGACAAGGAGTAAACCCAAGCACTGCCGCCTAGAAATTGTTTTATGTGGTTGGTTATTTTTACTACCATGCCATCAAATCCCATTCCAGCACCATTAATAAAGAAACGATATTCTTCTTTGTTTTCTGCATTGGTATACGTCATTTTGCCAATATCTACCGAAACGCTTTTACGTTGAAATAGATGTCGAGCTAATTGCCTATAATTACGTGTGATTTTCCAATAGCGCGCCCAATCATTACCAGTTCCATAAGGTACCAGTGCTAATGTGATTTCCGATTTATAATCTGTATTTGACGTGTAAACTCCGTTAACTACCTCATTAATAGTTCCATCTCCACCTACTACTAACAAGTGTTTATAGCCATGTTCGACCATATTTTTTGCTATTTCGGTAGCATGTCCTGGATAGGCTGTTAATTGCTCATCAAAACGAATATCAGCTTTTTTAAGTAAACGGTATATTTTAATCCAATCTTTTGCGAGTTGACGTTTCCCTGAATAGGGATTTACAATAACTCCCCAGAGTTCTCCTCGTATGTCGCTATTCATCAGTTGTGTGTTTTATTCAATAAGTAAGCATCTAAAGTGACTATGGCCGCCATCGCTTCAATAATAGGTACAGCTCTTGGCACCACGCAAGGATCGTGTCTACCATGTGCTTCTAAATTGATTAATTGTTTTTCGGTGTCGATGGTTTGTTGGGATTTGGAAATAGTGGCTGTAGGTTTAAATACTGTTCGAAAATAAATATCTTGTCCATTGGAAATGCCACCTTGTATGCCACCCGAAAAATTGGTTTTTGTTGTAACCTGTTCGTTCTCTACTGTAAATGAATCATTTACTTCAGAACCTTTTTGTGCTACACCTTCAAACCCACTTCCGTAATCAAATCCTTTTACAGCATTAATAGAGAGCATGGCATATACTAAGCGCGCTTGCAACTTATCAAAAACAGGCTCGCCTAATCCTACAGGTAATCCTTTAATGACGCATGTAACAATGCCACCAATAGAATCGCCTTCCGATTTGCAAGTTGTAATAAAGTCTTGCATTTCTTTGGCAATAACTGGTTCTGGACATCTCACGCTGTTTGTTTCCGTTTGTGAGAGGTCTAATTGCTGATAGGGCAGAGCAGTCTTGATTGGTCCAATTTGCGACGTGTAAGCTACAATGGATATGCCAGCTTGTTTTAAAACTAATTTGGCTATGGCGCCAGCTACCACGCGTGCAATGGTTTCACGAGCTGAAGCTCGACCACCTCCTCGGTAATCTCTTGTGCCATATTTCATTTGATATGTGTAGTCGGCATGACTTGGTCGGAATACATCTTTCAAATGATTGTAATCATCGCTGTGTTGATTTGTATTAAGAATGGCAAAACCAATGGGAGTTCCAGTGGTCTTGCCATCAAAAATGCCTGAAAAGAAAGTTACTTCATCAGCTTCATTACGTTGCGTAGTAATGGATGATTGGCCAGGTCGACGTCTATTTAGCTCGGCTTGAATGAATTTCAAGTCTATTTCAATACCAGCAGGACAACCATCAATAATACCGCCAATAGCTGCACCATGAGATTCCCCAAATGATGTTAATCGAAATAAAGTACCAAATGTGTTCGACATAACGCAGGTCAATTAATTAGTTAAAGCTATTAGCAACAGCCTCCTTCACAACCATCTCCGCAGCTATCGCCACAATCACAACCACTACCACAAGAATCGCAACCGCAGCCACAACCACCAGACATAGCACGTAAATCTTCTTCAGTAGGCTCGTGTACTTCAAGAATTTTACCTGTAAAATGCAAGTCTTCACCAGATAAAGGATGGTTGAAATCTACAGTTACGGCGGTTGGTTTAATTTCTACAACTTCGGCGTTGATGCGTTGTCCTTCAGAGTCAATCAGTGGAACGATAGCGCCAGGATACACGCTATTTTCGTCAATTTTGCCGTCAATTTCAAAAATATTACGTGGTAAATCTACAATATTTTCCTCATCATATTCGCCATAAGCATCAGCACAAGCTAACGATATTTCAAAGGTATCATTTTCTTGTAAATTAGCTAATCCTTCTTCAAATTTTGGTAACATCATGCCCAAACCATAGAAAAAACGTAAAGGGTGTCCTGCTTCGGTTTCCTCCATTAATTCGAGTTTTCCCTCTTCATTTTTCACATAAAGTTTGTACTCCAAAGAGACAAGCATGTTTTCTGTAATTTTCATAAATCTATGTTTTTAAGTATATATTTTGTATAGTTTAATTATGTTACAAAGATACGTTTTTTGTTTGTTTCATCAAAACCAAAGTACGTTGCGACTATTATCACTTCGTTTTTCATATTTTAAATCTTGCAACATAGAAGCATTTACCCCAATGGTTACCATATATGACTTGTAACGGCCAAACGGAGATACTGAAGCTGACATACGCCAGCAGTGTAGGTCTCTCACAAGAGATAGAGTCATCTGAGTTATTTCGAGTGCTTTTAAATCGAATGATCCGGTGTAATTGATTTTCCATTTTGGTGTTGGGTTTATAAATCCCGAAAAACTTAAATTGTGATTCCATTCACGTTTATAATCCATTAGATCATAATTGAAAGTGTTTCCTACACCCCAACGTACAGAGTAATTAAAAGTAAAACTCCAAGCAATTTCAGGTTTTACATAACCTTCGGAACTTGTCGAGTTGGTAGTGCTTTTATCACTCTTTTTATTGTCAACGTTTGATGGATGCTCTAAATTAAAATCAACTCCAGATTCCTCTTCATTTTGATTTTCGTCATTGGATGTTGTTTTCTCCCTCTTTTTGAAAGTGTCCTTGTTGAATGTATATTGGAACGATGTTCCAGTACCTTGAAATCGTGGAAAATTACGTAGTTCATTTATGCGTATAGGTCTTCCATATTCATTTAATCCAAATTTATAAGGGTCAAATGCGCCATTTAAATTCAGGGCAAACGATTTGGTAAGTTTTACACGTAGTTGTGCATTAAAGTTTTGTAATTTAAGTGAGTCAGCTGCAAAGTTGTACCCCCCAGAAACGGTAAAATTATCAATCAGGCTTATCTTTTTGTATTGTGTGGTTCCCATTTCTTCAGACTTCTTTTTGTCTTTGACTTTCATCTCCAAATTATTGCCTAAAGACCAATTGATTGCTCCAACAACACCTCGTCCAGGTACGCCATACATGCCATTTGCGTAAGGAGAGTAGGTTACAGTTTGTCGAGTTATTTTGTCTATATCATTTTTGTCGATAATTATTTTTTCATAGCTGTCGTAAAAATTCCACATCGCATCACCAAAGTCAGGATGGTAATTGAATGATACAGAAGGTGTCATGACGTGACGAATACGATCAATTTTGTCTCCAAATAGTTTGCGTGAAGGTGTGTAAAAACCATACAATTTGGTTTGCATACTCACACCTACATTAAAATCATATACATTAAAAAAACCACTTATGGTATCTAACTCTTCTTCCTGTTGTAACTTATTCCATGAACGATTAACTTTGTTGAAATACATACGATCATGTAAATTGATACTTGGTGAAATTGTCAGGTATTTAAATAAATTAAATGAAGCAGTGATTGGGATTTTATGGTCTATGGCATTCTTCCAATCTTTTGTAAAATTGGAAGTCATCAACTTATTCTCTTTGGCTGTTATGCTATTGGCAAATGTCATATTGTACGACATGGCTATTTTTTCGTAAAATCGTTCTTTCCCAACGGCATTTTTTCGTTTAAACGGATAGATACGACTCATAGATATCGTGATGTTTGGTAACGATAGTGATATGGTAGAGTCTTGTGAACGTTGTGAAACTAAAGCATTTACTGAAAGACTCCAAGGACTTTCAGGAAAACGTTGTGTGTAGTTGACACTTGAGCTGGTAATGTTTTTTGATTGTTCAGCAGGATTGTAGTAGTTGTTGATATTGCTTTGGTTGTAACCGCTTGTGGTAAAATCTACAGTAGCAGATAGCGAACTGTATTGACTTGCTTTGGGGTCTTGTCGGTGTGTCCACGACACTTTAAAGTTGTTATATTTTTTGTAGCCCGGTAAATCTTTTTCACCGTAAACATCTTCTCTGTAACTCGCTCTAAAATTACCATTAAATTTGTAACGTTTCGTATAAGTGCTTCCTAACTGTACTCCCCATGTACCTTTTGTGTAAATTTCGCCAGTAACTTCTAAATCGAAATAATCGTTAATAGCAAAATAATATCCTCCATTTTTTAAAAATAGACCGCGTTCCATTTCGTCGCCATACGAAGGCATAATTATTCCTGATGAATAACTTGATGTAAAAGGGAAAAACCCAAATGGGACAGCCAAAGGTAGAGGTACGTCTTCTAGAACTAAATAGGCTGGACCGGCTGCAATATAACTTCCGGGTTTTACTTTGGCCTTAGTTAGTTGCAGATAAAAGTGAGGATGATCATGATTGTCACAAGTGGTGTATTTACCACCTTGCATACACATTTCATCTTCACTCATTTTTTTTGTTTTATCAGCCACAATGTAGCCTTCAGCTTGTTGTGTGACGCCTCCTTTAATAAATCCTTTTCGCGTTTGGAAATTATAGGTAAGCTCTTTTGATGAATATTCGTCAGTGTTATCCTTGAAAACCGGTAACCCAATTTCATTACCCAAACTATCTTTGCGTCCAGCAGCATAAACCGTATTATTATCCATATTCATACGAATTAAATCTGCTTTAAGTTCAATAGGGCGTGTTTGTTGGTAGCGCACATTGCCTTCGCCGTACAGAAAGCTTGTTCCAGAGCCGTGAAATACTATGGAGTCTTTAGCCTTATAATGAATAGGAGCATCAATAGCACTTTTTTTATGTGTAGTACTTGGATTTATTGGTACGGTTTCTGCATAGAGTGAATCAACATCCTCTTTTTCGGCAGCAAAGAGCGAAAAAGTAGAAGCAATAAATACTATGTTGATGAAACATAATATTTTAGTTTTCAGTATTTTGCAATGTTTTTTATACAAAATAAGAGAGTTGACAAAAGGAATGCAAAGCTAATCAATTATGACCATTTTTTACCTATTTTTCTTGTATTTCCTTTTTATTATGTAGAATAATTTGTTTTTTATATCTCAATCCATTAAATAATCATTAACTTTGTACCACCTTAAAAGTAATGCAAAACAGTTGCTAAATGTTGCATTATCAAGGTTATTTTTATTTTTTTACCATTATTTATGAAACGTTTTTTTGTCTATTTTATTTTTTCACTATCTCTTTTAATTGCTTATGCTTCGCCAAAGCCTTTTACGGTTATTATTGACCCAGGACACGGTGGTAAAGACCCCGGAGCGTTAGGACCTAATGGACGTGAAAAGGATATTAATTTGAGCGTGTCGCTTAAACTTGGAGAGTTAATCAAGAAAAATCATCCTGACGTGAATGTAGTTTTCACTCGAGATACAGACAAATATGTGCCTCTTCAAGATCGTTCAAGTATAGCCAACAAAGCCAACGGCGATTTGTTTATTTGTATTCATACCAATGCGTCTAAAAGTAGATCGGCTTATGGTTCAGAAACTTATACAATTGGATTGGACAAAACAAACGCAAATTTTGAAGTGGCTAAACGTGAAAACTCCGTAATATTGTTGGAAGAGGGCTATAAGGAAAAATATCAAGGATTTGATCCTACATCGCCTGATTCATACATTATGTTTGAATTTATGCAGTCCAAATTCAGCGATAAAAGTATAGAGTTTGCTGCTTATACGCAAGATGAATTTACAACCTCAAAGCGTTATAACAGAGGAGTACGCCAAGAAAACTTCTGGGTACTACACCAAACGAAAATGCCAAGTGTTTTAATAGAATTAGGTTTTATTACTAATCCGTTGGAAGAACGTTTTTTACTATCGAAGGACGGTCAAAATATCATGGCTAACTCTATTTACAAAGCGTTTGCAAAATATAAACACGAGCACGATAAAAAAAGTGTGGCTGCAACTGTTATTCCTGAAACAGAACCTATAAAAACCGAAAAACTATCTCAACAAACGTCTGACAATAAATTAGTTTATCAGTTGCAATTGTTCATTTCACGTAAAGAAATTACAGATGGTAATGATCAGCTATTCAGAGGATTAAAGGATTGTACGTATTATAAAGAAAATGATTGGTTTAAATATACGTATGGTTCGGCAAATACTTTAGATGAAATATTAGAACTTAAAAGCAGTATAAAAGCAGCCTTTCCCGAAGCATTTATAGTTGTGTTTTATAACGGTAAAAAAATATCGTTACAAGAGGCTGAAAAGATTAGTAAACGAAAATAGTTTTCTATTAAAGCTCTTTTAGCTGTTCAAAAAAAACATTATCTTTGTACCCCACATTTTAAAACAAGTTTATGTTAAAGAAATTATTTACTAAAGAAGTTAAAATAGGTATCGCTTTTATAGCTGCAGCGGCCTTCATATTTTTTGGAATAAATTATTTAAAAGGAATAAATATTTTCACGCCAAGCAATCACTATTATGCAGAATTTGACCAATTAGGAGGTCTTGTAACTTCTAACGGTGTTTTTGTAAAAGGTTATAAGGTTGGTCAAGTGCGTGATATTAAGTACGATTTTAATCGTGAACATCCGTTTGTAGTTGATTTATTGGTAAATGATGATATTAAACTACCAAAAGGTTCAAAAGTAGTTTTAAAAGACGATGGACTTATAGGTGGAAAAATTATAGAACTCGTATATGCCGATGCCGAAGAGCTGTATCGTTCAGGGGATACCATCCCATCTGAAATGGAAGGAGGTTTAATGGCACAGTTTGGAGCATTAGTTCCTAAATTAGAGCACACTTTCGAACAAGTAGATTCTCTTTTAAGTTCACTTAATACTATAACATCGTCTTCGGAAGTTAAAAACAGTTTAAGTTCCATTGAACAAACTACAGTGGATTTGGAAAAAACATCGGCTCAGTTGAATAAACTTATGAACAATCAAGTTCCTACTATTTTGTCTGATGTTAATACGATTACTGGAGATTTGAAAAAAGTATCAGGTGAATTGAAACAAGTAGAATTTGCTCAACTTTTTGAACGTATTGACAAAACTGTAAATAATTTGCAAATATTTTCTGATAATTTAAATAGTCAAAACGGTACTTTAGGTCTTCTAATGACAGATAAGTCGCTGTATAACAATTTAAATAATACAGTTAAAAGTGCTGATAATTTGCTTATCGATTTGAAAACTAACCCAAAACGTTACGTACATTTTTCGCTTTGGGGTCCAAAAGAAAAAAAATAAAAAAGGTTTTAATTAAACGTTAAAATAGTTTCTTTGTTTTGACAAAGTCTAAATAAAAAAAATATTTAATAAACCGTTTTAATTAAAAATAAAGGAACCGAATTGCCTTGCTCATAGACATTTCGGTTTTTTTGACCGCTATTTTTTGAAGTAATACTATCATTTTTTTAACTGCTTAATAATGAGTGATATTTTAAAATATGATTTGTTAATTTATTGTAAATCAGTAAAAAAATCTAATCGGTTGAAAATAAAAGCAATACCGTTTTTTTAAAATCTCAATTAAAAAACTCATTTTTTTTATTGACAAAATAATGCGAATTTTGTATCGCAAAAAAAATCGCACATTTGTTTATAATTTTTTAGAAAAACATATATTAACACATTAAAGTTTTATTTCCTTTAACAATGATGACACCGACCAATTTGTGGAATAGATGCTTAAAAGTAATCAAGGATAATATTTCTGAGGCAGCTTATAAAACATGGTTTGAGCCAATTGTCCCATTAAAATATGAGAATGGGGAGTTTGTAGTACAGGTTCCAAGTATGTTTTTTTATGAGTATATTGAGGAGAAATTTGCTGAATTGTTACGTGTAACTTTGTATCGTGAGGTTGGTGAAGGTACAAAGTTGTTGTATCGTGTAATGGTGGATAGAACAAGTCAAAAAACGACTGATTATCCTACAGCATCAACCGAGGCTAATGAAAAAGTATCTACTCCAAAGGTTTTGGCGTCAACTTCTGTATCGCCATTTCAGCGTGTTATTCCACAGGAAATAGACCCACAGTTAAATGCTACTTACAATTTTAATACTTATGTTGAAGGTAGCAGCAATAAATTGGCTCGTACAGCTGGTATTAGTATCGCTAACGATCCGGGAAACACTATTTTTAATCCCTTATTTCTTTATGGAAAATCAGGTGTTGGTAAAACACACCTAGTAAATGCCATTGGAATGATGGCTAAACAACTCTATCCTGAAAAGCGCGTACTTTATGTGTCAGCCAATTTATTCCAAATTCAGTACACAGATGCAGTCCGTCAAAATACACAAAACGATTTTTTGAATTTTTATAGCAGTATTGACGTTCTTATTTTAGATGATATTCATGAGTTTATCAATAAACCAGGAACTCAAAATACATTTTTCCACATATTCAACCATTTGCACCAAAATGGTAAGCAGTTGATATTAACTTGCGACCGTGCTCCTGGTGCTTTAGAAGGAATGGAAGAGCGTTTATTGACACGTTTTAAATGGGGATTGAGTGCAGAAATAGAAATGCCCGATTTTGAATTGCGTAAAGCAATTTTAAAAAGTAATATTTATAAAGACGGCTTGGAAATTTCAGAAGAAGTGATTGATTATATAGCTGAAAACGTAACGGACAGCGTTCGCAACTTGGAAGGTGTATTAGTGTCGTTATTAGCACACGCTACTTTAACAGATGCTGACATTGATTTAGCATTAGCAGAGAAAGTTGTTGGAAAAGTTGTGTCATCAACGCCTAACATTATTTCGGTAGAAAAAATTCGCGATTTGGTTTGTGAATATTTTGCCTTGCCAATGGATGTTTTAATGTCTAAAACTCGTAAACGTGAAATTGCTACAGCTCGCCAAGTAGCTATGTATTTGTCAAAACAATATACCAAAAGTTCTTTATCAGCAATTGGTAAAATTATAGGAAACAGAGACCATGCAACCGTATTGCATGCCTGTGGTGTTGTGAACGATTTGATGGATACAGACAAAACGTTCCGTCTTACCGTTCAGGAGTTAGAGCAACGTCTTAAACATTGATTTTGAAAAGGTAATTTGAAGTTCTAAGGCATCCAAAAATAGAGTTCTGTTTTTGGATGTTCTTTTTTAAACAGCAGCGATGAAGTACAATATTATAACCATATTAGGTCCAACTGCAACGGGTAAAACGCAGTTAGCTACTGCGCTAGCGGCACGTATAAAGGGAGAAATTATAAGTGCCGATTCACGACAAATTTATCGTGGAATGGATATTGGCACCGGGAAGGACTTGTCTGACTATATGGTTGATGGAAAACTAATTCCGTATCATTTAATCGATATTGTTGATGCAGGATATAAATATAATTTGTTTGAATATCAGCGTGACTTTTTGAAGGCTTTTGAGTTAATTACTAACCGTGGGCACATGCCAATATTGTGTGGTGGAACTGGTTTGTACATAGAGGCGGTTCTAAATGGTTATAAATTGTTAGCAGTACCTAATAATCAGTTATTGCGCGACCAATTAGCTACTAAAACCTTAAAAGAATTAACGTCTATTTTAAGTCAATACAAGACACTTCACAATAAAACAGATGTAGATACTGTAAAACGCGCTATACGTGCTATTGAAATTGAAGAGTATTACCAAACGCATGCAGAAGAGGCTGTAAATTATCCAACGCTAAAACCCTTAATCATAGGTGTGGGATTAAACCGTGAGGCACGTCGTGATAAAATAACAAAACGATTGAAAGCACGTTTAGAAGAGGGTATGATTGATGAGGTTACGATGCTTTTAGAGAAAGGCATACACCCTAATGATTTAATTTATTATGGTTTAGAATATAAATTTGTAACAAACTATTTATTAGGTAAGTTGACATACGATGAACTATTTTCTCAGTTAGAGATTGCTATTCATCAATTTGCAAAACGTCAAATGACGTGGTTTCGTGGTATGGAGCGTCGTGGCTTTACTATTTGTTGGATAGATGCATTAAAATCGATGGATGCAAAATTGGCTGAAATTGAGTTGTTGTTGAAAGAGTAACTTTTTTGAAAAAGTTATCAAAAAAATTTGTGCTTATTGAAAAAAGGCGTACCTTTGCATTCGCTTTTGAAAGCAAAAGTATTTTTATTCGGGGTGTAGCGCAGTCCGGTTAGCGCACCTGCTTTGGGAGCAGGGGGTCGTGGGTTCGAATCCCGCTACCCCGACAACAAGAATCACTTACAGTTTGTAGGTGATTCTTGTTATTTTATGATATTTTTTGGTTATAATTGCATAATATTATACCCAAATCATTATCGAATAAAAAACGACTTTGAGGTAATCGGTATCTTACAAGGATGATTATTTGTAATAAATATCATTAATCGAAAAGAAATTTTCTGCTTAAATCTGCTAAAAAAGTAATATGGCGTATGAGGATTTTTGTATCTTTGTGGCTATAAAATTATAATAACTTATGAAACTATTGATTACTGGTGCCTATGGGCAATTAGGCAATGAAATGCGTGTGGCACTTGAACGTTATCCGCATTTAGAATCGATTTTTACAGATGTTGATACGTTGAACATTACAGATAAAAATGCTATTGACGCCTTTGTTTCGTTGCACAAACCCAATATTTTAATCAATTGTGCTGCCTATACTGCTGTAGATAAAGCTGAAGACGATGTAGAACTCTGCTATAAAATTAACAGTGATGCCGTACGTAATTTAGGTGAAGTAGCGCAAGTGCACGGTATGAAGGTTATACATATTTCTACCGATTATGTATTTGATGGAACAAGCCATATTCCTTACACCGAAGATATGCCAGTTTCTCCTACTAATGTTTATGGAAAATCAAAATTAGCTGGTGAAAGAGAATTACAAAAAGCTTGTCCTAGTGCTGTTATTATTCGTACTTCTTGGCTATATTCTGGCTTTGGCAATAATTTTGTTAAAACGATGTTAAAGTTGGGTCGTGAGCGTACTGAATTAAAAGTTATTTTTGATCAAATAGGAACACCAACTTATGCTGCTGATTTAGCTAGTGCTATATTACAAATAGTTGACTCTGGTAACGTGGTAGCAGGTGTTTATCATTTTTCAAACGAAGGCGTTTGCAGTTGGTATGATTTTACTAAAATGATATTCAAATTGGCTAATATTAACTGCGAAGTGTTCCCGATAGAATCAAAAGACTATGTAGTTCGCACCCCAAGACCACATTATAGTGTATTGAATAAGAGTAAGTTAAAATTAAATTACAATCAAACTGTTCCTTACTGGATAGATGGACTTGAGCGCTGTTTGAAGATCTTATTATCTGAATAAATTCAAACAAAAAAGAACTACGAAAGTGGTTCTTTTTTGTTATATATCTTCCAGTGAAAAAACTGAACACTTTTTGTTTTGTGTCGTTTAAAATGCTTACCTTTGCTTATTACAACTATTCTAAAGATTTTTACACATGTTTGATGACGCCTATTTTATGAAAAAAGCCTTGAAAGAGGCACAAATAGCATTTGACATGGATGAAATTCCGGTTGGAGCTGTTGTAGTGTGTCAAAATCAAATTATTGCTCGTGCGCACAACCTTACAGAACAACTTACAGATGTGACTGCTCATGCAGAAATGCAAGCTATAACTGCGGCAGCTAATTATTTGGGAGGTAAATACTTGACTGATTGTACATTGTATGTAACTATTGAACCTTGTGTTATGTGTGCTGGAGCACTTGGTTGGTCTCAAATTGGACGTGTGGTTTTTGGCGCACGTGATGAAAAACGCGGATTTAAGAAGTTGGCTTCCGATGCATTGCATGTAAAAACGGAATTAGCCGAAGGTGTTTTGGCTGATGAGTGTACGGCTTTGATGCAAGAATTCTTTGCACGAAAACGCCGATAAAAGCAAAAAAACGCATATCTTTGTGAAATTATAATTTTAAATATGAATTTATCTATATATGGCTAAAAAAGAATCAACTACATCGACTTCTTCTGGCTTTTTTACTTCTCTCAAGGCGTTTATAATGGATGAACGTACTTGTTTTGCATTTGGGCTGGTTTTACTTTTGTTTACGTTATATCTCTTGTTGAGCATGGTTTCGTTTTTCTTTACTGGTGACGTTGATCAAAGTATAGTGAACGCATCGTGGTTTGAGCTGGGTGAGTATTCAAAAGATATTCAAAACTGGACTGGAGCACGTGGTGCTTTTTTAGCTGAAATCCTTATTAATCGTTGGTTTGGATTGGCTTCTTTTGCGATATTGTGGTTTGGCTTTGTAGTGGCTCTGCGTTTGATGAAAGTTAAAATAATGGCGTTGTGGAAAGCATTTTTATTTTCGGCATTGTTTTTAATTTGGTTTTCACTCTTTTTTGCCTTTTTCTTCTCACCTTTTTTTGAAAATTCATTTATCAATTTAGGAGGAGAGCATGGTACTTATTTGAATGAATTTTTAAAAGCAAACATTGGTATTCCCGGTACATTTTTCTTGCTTTTAGGTACAGGATTGTTATTCGCAATTTTTGCATTTAGCCAAACCGTTCCATTTTTACGAGGATTATTTCGTCGTAAACCCAAAACCAATCTTAATCTGACAGAAATGGCTACAGATGTTGACGTTGAAGTTGAAGCTGTTGACCTAGAATCTTTAGCTGATCAAACCGAGGCTGAAGCTGTACCATCAGACTGGGTTATAATGGATGTTGATGAAGCAGAAGTAGAAGTAGAAAATGATTTGGAAACTGATAAAGAGGAAATACCTGTAGAAAATTTGGATATAGATACTAATACTGATGGTGTAGAAACAGAAACTGTAGACGCAACCCAAAATGAAGACTTTGCCGATTATGATCCGTTGGCAGTCCAAGGTCCGTATGATCCTAAAGCTGATTTGCAAGAGTACAAATATCCTACTTTGGACTTGTTAAAGGATTATGGAACACCAACAGAAACTGTTACTAAGGAGGAGCAAATTGCTAACCAGCAGCGTATTATTACTACGCTAAAACATTATGGCATTGGGATCAAAAAAATATATGAAACCATTGGTCCAACAATTACGCTGTATGAAATTGTACCAGAAGATGGTATAAGAATTAGTAAAATTCGTAATCTGGAACCAGATATTATGTTGAGCTTGGCAGCTACAGGTATTCGTATTATTGCACCAATTCCAGGTAAGGGTACTATTGGTATTGAAGTGCCTAATAGTCACCCGCGTATTGTCTCAATGTATGCTACCATTGGTTCAAAAAAATTTCAAGAATCAACATTTGATTTACCCATAGCATTGGGGCGCACCATTACGAATGAGGTTTTTATGTTTGATTTATGTAAAATGCCTCACGTATTAGTAGCGGGAGCGACAGGACAAGGTAAGTCAGTAGGGTTGAATGCTATGATTACCTCATTGCTGTATAAAAAACATCCTTCAGAATTGAAGTTTGTTTTGGTCGATCCTAAAAAAGTAGAGTTTAATATTTATTCGGATATAGAACGCCATTTTTTAGCAAAATTACCTGAAGGAGATGAACCTGTTATTACTGACACAAGCAAGGTGATTCAAACGCTTAATTCACTCTGTAAAGAGATGGATCAGCGTTACGACTTACTCAAAATTGCTCATGTTCGTAATATCAAAGAATATAACGAACGTTTTATCAATCGTAAGTTAAATCCACATAAGGGACACAAGTATTTACCTTATATTGTGGTTATTGTCGATGAGTTTGGTGATTTAATTATGACCGCTGGTAAAGAGATAGAAATGCCTATTGCACGTATTGCTCAATTGGCACGTGCAGTGGGTATTCACATGATTTTGGCCACGCAACGTCCATCGGTAAACATTATTACGGGCGTTATTAAAGCTAACTTCCCAGCTCGTATTGCTTTTAAGGTGTCAGCAATGGTTGATTCTAAAACAATTTTAGATACTTCTGGTGCTCAGCAGCTTATAGGAAAAGGCGATTTGCTCTTTTCGCAAGGTAATGAAGCCATACGTGTTCAATGTGCGTTTGTAGATACTCCTGAAGTTGATAGACTTGTGCATTTCATATCAGAACAACGTGGTTATCCAACCGCATTTGAACTTCCAGAACCAGATGTCACAGAAGGTGAAGGAGACACTTTAAGTACAGATATGAGTCGTCGTGATGAAAAATTTGAAGAAGCGGCACGATTTGTGGTAGCAACACAACAAGGATCTGTTTCAATGCTTCAACGTAAGTTTGAAATTGGCTTTAATCGTGCAGCTCGTATCATGGATCAACTAGAAGCAGTTGGTGTTGTTGGGGCAGCATCGGGTAGTAAGCCTCGTCAGGTGCTTATTCATACCGAGTATGAATTGGATCAAATTCTTCAAAGTTTTTAATTGACGCTATTATGAATAAGATTTTATCACTTTTTTGTTTAGTGCTTATGACATTAAGTTTGAATGCTCAAACTAACGATCCTAAGGCAAAAGCTATAGTCGATAAGGCGATTTCACAGCTCTATAAAACGCCTTTACAATATGATTTCACCACTACCTACATTGCTGGTAATACAAATCAAAAAGAGACTCATAAGGGCGTTTGTGCTATTCATGGTAAAAAAGCATACGTGTCGTTGGCAGGAATGGAAACCTTTTTTGATGGCAAAACACAATGGGTTTATGTAAAGGCTAATAATGAGGTATCTATTAGTGAACCAACTGCTGAAGAGCAGAAAGAGATAAATCCTTTAATGGTGATTCGTGGTTACGAAAAAACGCATCGTGTAGTTTTTGACGAAACTGTAAACGATGCTGCGATATGGTCGATCTTTTTATATCCAACAGTATCTAAACAAGTCGATTATTTTCGTATTCGCTTAATTATTGAGAAAAAAACAAATCGATTGAAAAAGATTGAGTTTTCTCAACGTAATGCGGATAAATTGATTTTTACGATACAAAAACAACAAGCAATTAAAGATGTTTCTATCTTTGTTTTTGATAAGAAGAAGTATCCTAAAGTAGAATTGAATGATTTACGTTGATGTTGAATAAAAATAAAAAAACGCTGAAATATTTCAGCGTTTTTTTATTTTTATTCAACAATATTTTGATTACATGTTCATTCCACCACAGCAGTGGATTACTTGACCGCTAACATAGCTTGATAAATCAGAGGCTAAGAATGTGGCCACATTAGCAACATCTTCAGGTGTACCACCACGACGTAGAGGAATTTGTTTAGCCCATTGTTCTTTTACCTCTTCGCTTAAAGCACCGGTCATATCAGTAATGATAAAACCTGGAGCAATACAGTTCGCACGGATACCGCGTGAACCAAGTTCTTTTGCAATAGATTTAGCTAAACCTATCATACCTGCTTTAGAAGCTGAATAGTTAGTTTGTCCAGCGTTACCACTTACGCCAACTACAGAGCTCATATTAACAATAGAGCCATTTTTTTGACGCATCATAATGGGTGAAACCGCATGAATAAAATTGAATGCTGATTTTAAATTGACATTGATAACTGCATCCCATTGTTGTTCTGTCATGCGCATCATCAAACCATCTTTGGTAATCCCTGCATTGTTTATAAGAATATCAATACGCCCGAAATCTTTAAGAATTTGATCTACTACAGCGTGTGTTTCTTCAAAATTAGCAGCATTTGAAGCGTAACCTTTGGCTTTAACTCCTAAAGCAGCAATTTCAGCTTCTGTTTTTTTTGCATTTTCGTCAATAGTCAAGTCCGTAAAAGCAATATCTGCACCTTCTGCAGCAAATTTTAATGCAATGGCTTTACCAATCCCACGGGCTGCTCCCGTAATAATAGCTACTTTACCTTCTAATAGTTTCATAATTAATCAATTTAATGTTTAATAATTACACGAATACTGCGATTCGTTGTTTTTGGTTTTACAATTTGGTTATTATTTTTTACTTGTTATTATTTGTATATTAAAAATATACAAGGACGTTTATGTAGTTCAGGAGTGGGGGTTGCTTTCCATTCCTTTACTGTTTTTGTATGTATATATTCACTATCTAATGTAATATCTACCGCAACGCACACTTTTGTTTGAGGTAGTAGTATTTTGAGTAATTCTTCTAGTAACTGGTTGTTTCGATAGGGCGTTTCTATAAATAGTTGTGTTTGGTTTTCACTATAAACCCGCCTTTCGAGTTGTGTGATTTTTTCAGAACGCTGACCTTTCTCTATTGGTAAATAGCCGTTAAAAGCAAAGTTTTGTCCATTGAAGCCACTTGTCATAAGTGACAATAAAATACTTGAAGGGCCAACAAGTGGTACTACCTTAATGTCTTTTGCTTGAGCTAAACCAACAATATCAGCACCTGGATCTGCAATAGCTGGACAGCCAGCTTCCGAAAGTATTCCAACATTTTGACCTTTCTCTAAAGGTGTTAAATAGCTGCTAACTTGATTTTTATCAGTATGTTCATTCAGTTCAAAAAACTGTAACTCATCAATGTTGATTGTGCGATCAACTTGTTTTAAAAAGCGTCTTGCGGTACGTCTATTTTCAACGATAAAAACCTTTAACTCTTTGATTATGGAGTTGTTTCCTTCGGGCAGAACTTGCGATAATTCAGTATCTCCCAAAGTGGTAGGTATCAAATAGAGCACGCCAGCCACTTATTTCTTTTTATTTGGTAATTCTACACCGTAACCTTTTTTCTTATCTTCGGCTTTTAACCAGATGGCTAAAATAAATGCGAAAACGCCTAATGTGGCAAAGATTAACATGGGCACAGTATAATTATATCCTTTAGGATCTGTTACACCGACATTTGTGATTTGTAATGACCAACCAATAAGTATTGGAAATGCCATTAAACCAATGTTTTGAATCCAGAAAATAACAGAATAAGCAGAGCCTAAGTAACGATTTTCTACTAATTTTGGAACTGATGGCCATAAAGCTGCAGGAACCAATGAAAAAGAAATTCCTAAAACTAAAATAGCTGAATAGGCAACAAAAGGTGTAAATAATTCGGCTGGAACTAATGCAAATACTAAATGGCAGCAGCACATCAATACAGAACCGATAATAAGCATCGTTGCTCCCTTTCCTTTATTGTCAAGAAATGCACCCAAAAGTGGAGTTAATACCATGGCTCCAATTGGAAACCACGAGAAAATATCACTCGCTTCTTTGTTTGAAATAGCTAAACGATTTTCCAACATGTTAGCAGCAAATTTTTGAAATGGGAAAATGGCAGAGTAGTAAAGAACACATAAACCTGCTACAATCAAGAAAGTTTTACTTGTAAATAGTTTACCAATATCACTTAACTTGAATGGCTCTTCAGGTTCTTCACCGCTTTCGCCCATCTGTTTTTCTAATTTTTTATCCATGAAGAAATAAACTGTACAAGCTAACAAGCCTATCACGAGTAAAATCAAACAAAATAGAACAGAAGAACTTATATGACCTGTCATTTCTGCTATACGTGGTGAAATACGGAAAACCGCAAAAACACCTAAACGCGCAATAGCCATTTCGATACCCATAGCTAAAGCCAATTCCTTACCTTGAAACCATTTTACAATGCCTTTTGAGACAGTTACACCAGCCATTTCAACCCCACAGCCAAAAATCATAAAACCTAAAGAGGCTAATTTAGCAGAAGCTGGGAATGCAACCCAAAATGAATTTAACAGTTGTTCGGTTCCACTGCCGACAAAAGCATCGCTTACAGCATAATACTTAATGGCAGCACCAATTACCATCACAAAACCGGATAAAATAGCCGTAAAACGAACGCCCATTTTGTCGAGAATTATACCTGCAAATATGAGAAAAAACACAAAGACATTTAAGAAATATTCAGAGCTAGCAAATGTGCCATATACTTCTGGTGTCCAGTTGAGTTGTTCTTGTAACATACTTTGTAGTGGAGAAAGTACGTCTACAAACATGTAAGCAAAAAACATAGTCGCAGCTAATAACAGCAGTGCCGACCAACGCGCTAGTGCATTATCGCGCATGAGAATTTGAACTTTTTCTGTCATAATTTAAAATTGATGTTTTTACTAAAAAATCGCAGCAAAATTACGAAATTATACGTTAATAGTACCATTTTTGGCATAAAAGTTATAAAGAAAGTCCTTTTTATCGCCTTTTTATACACTTTTTCACTACAAAACATAAAAATATATTTACTTAATATTACTTTGTAACTGTTTCATTATAAGCTATCTGTTGAGTTTTAAAACACTATTTAAATCCTCTTTAAGAGGTTAAATTTGGTTAAGGGAGTTTCAGATTTTGTTTTTTGCACTATATTTGTATATTCAAATATATAATCTTTAGAAAAAGGGGTTACCATGAATAAATTTACACTAATTTCATTACTTTTTTGTTTGTTTTCGACTTCTGCTTTTGCACAATACGATGATATCTATTTTAACCCAAAAACAGACATTCCTAAGGAGGAGGCTCGTAAAATAGCAAAGTACTTTGATGAGCAAACAGAAGAAACTTCGACGACGGTAGACGAGTATGTAAGTCTTACTGAGGAAGATTATACTTACACTCAACGCTTAAATGCTTTTCATAATGAAAATTTACTTGTACACATTACAGGCAATGATACAGTCATTTACGACTTAGCAGATGGCAATTATAATATATCGGTTGATGAGGATGGTATTAATTTTTCGAGTGTAAATACTAATATCTATAATCCTTACTATTCAAACTACTATAACTCGTGTTGGAACAGTTGGAATACGTGGTACGGATATCCATCTTACTATAACAACTATTACAGTTATTGGGGTTGGATGCCTTCAGTTTACTGGAGTTCGTTTTATTATGATCCATGGTATTATTCCTATTATCCATATTATTATCCGTACTATAACTATTATACGGGCTATAACCCTTATTATTACCATTATGGTAATGTTACATATTCTGATATGTCGAATGAGGTATATCGCCGTCAGCATAATAGTGCACCTCGTTATGATGGTACTCGTAGTACAGTTTCTACAACATCACCAAGTACTATTGGAGCACGTAACAGTAATACAAGAACTTCAACTTTTGTCAATCAGAATGTAGAATCTAATACGCGTAGAACTCAGTCAACTGTATCGAATTCAGTAAATTCAGAAACAAGAAGTAGCAACTCCACAGTGAGAGTTACAACCTCATCGCCTAATAGTGGTAGTCGTAGTTCTGGAAACTCTTCTAGTTCGGTAAACAGTAGTGGTAGTCGTTCTGGTTTTTCTACTGGTTCTGGAACACGCTCTAGTGGACCTTCGAGTGGTTTTAGCGGAGGAAGTCGCGGAGGTGGCTCTTCAAGTAGCCGTACTACACGTCGTTAAGGTTTAATTTTAAATGTGTTTTGTAACTATGAAACGTAATATAATTATATTGATATTATGGTTGGCAGGAATGTCAGTTTCTGCACAAGGCATTTTTGACGCTTTGCGTTATGCTGATAATTCCATCAATGGCACTGCTCGTTACATGAGTATGGCTGGAGCTTTTACAGCTTTGGGAGGTGACGCTTCAAGTATTCATGATAATCCAGCAGGGTTGGGGATTTACCGAAGTTCAGAAATGAGCTTAACTGGCAACTTTATGACAGTGCAGACCAATACACAATGGGGAGCCGCTGCTTCTGGTACTAAATTCAATTTTAACGTTAATAATGCTGCCTTAGTTTTTTCTTATATTGATCCGTTGAAAGAACGAGGTATGGTGGCAAATAACTTCAGTTTTTCTTATAATCGCTTGAAAAACTTTCATCGCTATGTAGATGTTCGTGGTAGTGCCTCATTGAACTCAATGACCGATTACATGGCTAATTTCACGAATGGTTTGGCAGAAAAAGCGTTGAAAAAAACAGACACTTATAATCCTTACGATAACGTCAATGTGCCATGGCTTTCGGAATTGGCTTATAAAAGTTATTTGATTGATCCAGGTACGGGGGTAGATTCACTTAATTGGTACTCCTTGTTAGCAGAAAACGAAACTTCTACTGGACGCTATAAGGCTGTGGAAACTGGCGGTGTTGATGAGTTTGCCTTTACGTATGGTACGAATATTGGCAACATTCTCTATTTAGGTGCTGGATTTAATTTACAAACTATTGATTATGCCATTACTTCTGCCTATGGCGAAACGTTTGAAGCTGGTGGAAATTTTGTTTTGCGGAATAATTTTTATACTACTGGTGTTGGTTTTAATTTCAAGTTTGGAGCCATTGTGCGTCCTACTTCGTTTATGCGCTTAGGCTTATCGTTTCATACGCCTACTTATTATGCTATGACCGATCGGTTTTATGCCGAAATGGA